>Ga0114996_10000060_pt1 | contig 137493 bp, 130 predicted proteins | sample ArcticOcean_MG_C_4_FD_87039 | JGI IMG/M metagenome (GOLD analysis project Ga0114996, IMG submission 87039) | Marine microbial communities from western Arctic Ocean - ArcticOcean_MG_CB4_134 | ecosystem: Environmental > Aquatic > Marine > Oceanic | place: Arctic Ocean: Canada Basin | collected...
ATGACTTAATCTCTACTCTGAAAAGTATTGTTGGGAATAACGGAGTACTTACGGGGGCCGAGGTCAGCGAAAGAATGATTCACGTCTGGTATGCGAACCCGATCACTGCTCTTTGCATCGTTCGACCGAGGGACACGGACGAAGTGGCTGCAGTATTAAAAATATGTAATCAACGTTCTCAGACAGTCGTTCCTCATGGAGGCCTGACCGGTTTAGTGCAGGGGTGCAACGCTGAGCCTACTGATGTAGTCCTTTCTTTAGAAAGAATGAACCAGATAGAACACATTGACACGATCGGACGAACTATGACCGTTCAAGCTGGAGTACCTCTCCAAGTTGTACAGGAAGCAGCAGAAAAAGAAGAACTAATGTTCCCTCTGGACTTAGGGGCTCGAGGTTCCTGCCAGATAGGCGGAAATATATCTACTAATGCAGGGGGGAATCGCGTTATTCGCTTTGGGATGACCCGCGACAATGTTCTCGGGCTTGAAGCAGTACTTCCAGATGGGACTGTATTGACCTCACTCAATTCTATGATAAAGAACAATTCTGGCTATGACTTAAAACAACTCTTTATAGGGACAGAAGGTACTCTAGGAATTATTACTCGGGCTGTACTTCGACTTAGAGAAATTCCTCAAAATCTCCCAACTGCTTTTGCTGCATTCGACAGTTTTGATCAAGTCACCCGATTTTTGCGCTATGTAGACCGAGAGCTCGGAGGCAGTTTATCGGCTTTTGAAGTCATGTGGCATGACTACTATGAGAGAGTTACGACAGAGCCGGCAAATAACTCTAAGCCAGTACCCTCTGATTACCCTCTTTACGTGCTTATAGAAGCGTTGGGGTCGTCAAATGAAGCGGAAAACGACGCCTTCGAAAACATACTAGGGAAATCCTTAGAGCTGAATTTGGTGGCTGATGCAGCAGTCGCTCGATCCGAGTCAGATCGCAAAGCGATGTGGAACATTCGTGACTCAGTCGAGCATTTTTTTCGTTATGGCCATGCCTTCCTATATGACGTCAGTTTAGGGATCCGATTTATGGATGAATATGTTTGCGAAGTGAAATCACGCCTCAAATCAATATGGCCTACCCACCACTGTTGTACTCTTGGACATATAGCCGATGGTAATATCCACTTCGCAATCTCGGTAGGAGACGATAATGCCGAGTCGTTTAAAAAAGTGAATAAATGTGTGTATGAGCCATTGCAACCTATCGGCGGGGCCATCTCTGCTGAACATGGCATTGGAACAGAAAAAGTAGAGTACCTCGAATTAAGTCGTTCGCCAGCAGAAATCGATCTTATGCGACTAATAAAACGCTCTCTTGATCCGAAAAATATCCTAAACCCAAATAAAATATTCAGTTCACTCCCCTAACACCTACACGTTCGAGATGTTCAGAAAAAATGCAAAGCCCAGCCACAATATAGGATTGGTATTATCCACGGTTAATGAGACTAGTATTTCGGAAATACAGGCGATAGCTATGGTTGCGGAGGAATTAGGCTTTAAGTCGATATATGTTAACGAAGGGAAAAGCGACGCACTGGCTTGCGCCCAAAGCATAGCATCGGTAACAACGAAAATAATCATAGGTACTAACATCGCAAACATTCACTACAGACAACCCTACCTCACGGCTGTAACTTCAAAAGTGATAGCCGAAATTAGCCGAGGAAGATTTATTTTAGGATTAGGAATCAGCCATAAAGGGTTGCTAAAGACACTCGGGCTAGACATGGGAAGCGGTCGTGTCAAGTTAGGGGAGCATGCCAAATCAGTGCAAGAAATATTGAAAGGGCAGATAGAAAGTGGCCTTATGAAACCGAGCCCTTCGAAGTATGAAATCCCAATTTACTTGGCAGGCAATACGATAGAAAGTGCTCGTATGGCAGGCAAATACGGCGATGGAATAATGCCTTACCTCACGCCTAGGGATCACCTCCCAGTTCTAATAAATGCGGGGAAAATAGCTGCTCTTGATGACAAGAGAGATCCAACAGAATTCCGCTGCACACTAAGTATTCCGACCTTTCTAAGCGCAGATAGTGATGAAGCTCGTTCTGCGGCCAGATACAATCTCGCATTTTTCTCACAACTACCTAATTACCGCAGACAATGGCGACGAGCGGGTTTTGGAACGGCGATGACACAATTGAAAAACATGTGGCATAAAGGAGGAACTCGCCATAACGCAGTGAAGCTGATTCCAGACGATCTGCTGGACCAAGTCTGCTTATTCGGATCAGTCGTAAATTGCTCAAGCCAAATAGAAACATTTTTAGACAAAGGTGCCGATGAAGTCGTTTTGGCGATAAGCCCTGTTAACCAAAAACGAGGTGCGGCGACGATTCAGACACTTAGAGTATTCCATAATCATCTGAAAGGCTGTTAATATGTAATGCCAAATGCAAAAAATAATTTTACCAAAAAAATATTTAATATGACTTTCGAGGTTAACTCTTACTTTTAGGATTTATATGCAAACTTCTGGAAAATTACACGCTATCTTTGAAATCAAACAGATAACTGAGAGGTTCCAAAAACGAGAATTTGTTATCGAAACAGCCGATAACCCAATTTATCCCCAGCTTGTTATACTGCAACTCACAGGTGAGCGATGCGCCGTTTTAGATGGCTTTTCATTGGGACAAATGGTCAACGTTGAATTCAGCGTGAGAGGCAGAGAGTGGAAAAGTCCAAGTGGAGAAATTAAATATTTCAATAGCTTAGACGCATGGACTATAGAGTCTGATGAGAAAAATCAGCGCCCAGCTGAAGAGCCGTTTCTCTCAGAAACCCCATGGCCCTCAGACGAGGATATCCCATTCTAGTATTCAAATAGCTATTGGGCCTATTTCTAGTTTAGAAAACTAACAGTAATTGAAGATGTACTTAAAATGCAACCTATAAACTGCTTCCAATCCTATGACGTAAGAGGAAAACTAGGGCAAGAGCTCAATGCAAGCATTGCTTATAGAATTGGAAACGGGTTTGCTCGCTATCTTAATGCAAAACAGATTGTCATTGGGGGCGACGTGAGACTCAGCACCAAAGCGCTCAAATCCGCACTTGCCAAAGGCATTAATGATTTTGGCGCCGATGTCATTGATATTGGACTCTCTGGAAGCGAAGAACTCTACTACGCGGCTTTCAGTCTAGATGTCGATGGCGGGGTAGAAATTACAGGAAGTCATAACCCTGTTGACTATAACGGAATGAAATTCGTTGGAAGAAGCGCACTGCCAATCGGTCAAACAACAGGTCTCTCAGAAATAAAAAATTTTGCGGAGCACGAGCCACAGATCGACCATTTGAGTAAGGGTCGACATTCATGTATCAGTATAGTCAATAATTACGTGTCCCATTTACTCACTTATCTTAATCCAAGTTCAATAAAGCCGCTCAAGATTGTTGCTAACTCTGGAAATGGCGCCGCAGGGCACATAGTCGACGCACTCGAAAAAGAATTTGCAGCTAAAAACATACCTATCACCTTTGTCAAACTGCAACATGAAGCAGATGGAACGTTCCCAAATGGGGTACCAAACCCTTTACTGCCGGATTGTAGAAAAGCCACTTCTGATGGGGTTTTAGAAAATAAAGCCGATCTAGGAGTTGCTTGGGATGGGGATTTTGACCGGTGCTTTCTCTTTGATGAAACAGGAGCTTTTATCGAAGGGTACTATACCGTGGGCCTTTTGGCTGAGGCTTTTTTAAAAAAATCTCCAGGAGAAAAAATCGTATACGATCCTAGAATGGTTTGGAACACGATAGACATCGTCAGAGCAAACAATGGTTTTCCCATAGAATGTCAGAGTGGGCACACCTTCATGAAAGAGCGCATGAGGAAAGAGAACGCGATTTATGGAGGGGAGATGAGTGCCCACCATTATTTTCGCGATTTTGCTTACTGTGACAGCGGAATGATTCCTTGGTTACTAGTTTCTGAATTACTAAGTCTCTCAGGGAAAAAACTATCGCAGTTAGTTAACGGGAGGATTGCCGCGTATCCATGCAGCGGCGAAGTCAATTACAAAGTGAAGGACCCGGCGGTAACAATTGAGCATGTGGCACACTATTTTAGTGCGCAGAGCCCTAAAACTAGCCTTGTTGATGGAGTTAGTATGGAATTTCTAAACTGGAGATTCAATCTAAGGGCATCCAATACTGAGCCTCTGCTGAGGTTGAATGTTGAATCTAGAGGAGACAGAGGCTTGATGCTGGAAAAGCTTTCAGAGCTAGAAAAGCAGATAGTTGAAATGGGATGAGAGCTTCTACGAATTTCGCTCTAGTATAATAAGAATCTCAGCCAAGCTTGTCTTATCCGCACTAAAATATAGCGTCCGATTTCGTCAATCGCTTCCCACCCCTTGTCGAGCAAATGTGCAGAAAGATGCCATACATGAATCATGTCTTTCCATCAGAATGACTCCTATGCTCTGCTCTAAAAATTGCGATCCTTCATGATCGTGCTTTAGAAAAAAGAATCCCTTCTTTATGAAGCCTCCGAATTTCGGATTCATTGCGTCCTATTTCTAACAGCACGTCAAGATTGTGCTGCCCCAATACTGGAGCCAAAGGGAAACGTGACTCATCTTGAAATTCAAACCGTGCAGCAGGACGCGGCTGTCGCACCCTCCCCAACCCTGGATGCTCGTATTCAGAGATTATATTATTATTGACGACTTGCTCATGCTTAAGCATCTCATGCCGATTCAATATGGGCGCACAGGGTACACCATAAGCATCCAGCTTTTCCAACCAAGCTTTAGAGGTATCCGTGGCGAGTACTTTACCAGTCTCTTCAATCCTTACTTTCGCATTTTTAAAGCGGCCAGATGTGGTGTTAAACCGTGGATCATCTATCCATTCTTTTTTATTCAAAGCCAAACACAGTCCTTCCCATTCTTTATCCGACATAGCGCCAGCGGTGATATAGCTATCTGTTGTTTTGAATACTAGATCTTGTGCCAATTGACCTACCCTTAAGTCCTGCTCTTCATCGACCAAAGTGAGGTTAACCATTCCTTCCGGCCACAAATATGCAATCATCGCGTCTAGCATGGCCAATTTTATGTGCTGGCCTCTCCCAGTTCGCTCTCTCTGCAGCAGAGCCGCAGTAATAGCTTGAGCTGCGGTCAGTGCCGTGGTCTTATCAGGAATAACGGTTCTCATCATCCGAGGTCTCCCTTCAGAACTATCTGCCTGGATATCAGTTATTCCCGACAGAGCCTGTATGATCGGATCGTAGACTCTCTTTTTAGCATAAGGCCCAGTCTCCCCAAAACCGCTAATTGAAGCGTATACAATTGTCGGATTTACCACTTTGATAGCTTCGAAACCTAACCCCATGCCATCCGCTGCACCAGGGCGAAAGTTCTGAACGAGGACATCACAACTAGCGGCGATTTCCTTAACGATCTGTATCCCTTCAGAGGAATGCAGATCCACGCAAACCGCCCTCTTTCCTCTATTAATACTTAAGAAGGCGGAAGTCATGCCATCTCGACCCATTCCAGCGTGCCTAGTAATATCACCCTTCAGGGGCTCTACTTTTATGACGTCAGCCCCTTGATCAGCCAAAAGCATCGTCGCAGCTGGGCCGGATAAAACTCGGCTTAGATCTAAAACACGAAACCCAAAAAGTGGTCCTGTATTCGCTTTTCCCTCGTCCAAATGAGCGCTATCCTCAGTCATCGACTTACCCTGCCAATGACTCGAGGACTCTTTCAATAGCCTGCCGGCGAAACGCCGACTTGTTACCAGAGAAGGCATGGGCATCTAAAGTAGACAATTCTTCCGCTTTAGCTATCGCTCTATATCGGACATCAAGCTCATCCGCGACTTCATCTAAAAACCCGACGTCAACTGCTTTCTCAGAGTCAAATAATTCAGAGCTGATAGCAGAACGAGTCAAATAGCGAGGAGATAATCTGGCGCCAGCAAGCTCTATCCCAAAACTTGGCAGAACTAGACCAATTGCAGTCTCATTTAACCCTATTTTAAAGTTTCCACGCGTGCCAATCCTATAGTCTCCAGTCAATAGCATAAAGGCACCCAAAGCAACCGCATGACCCGTTGCTGCGACCACAAGAGGTTGGGAGTGACCGTATAATCGCATCAGAACTCGAACCCCTTCTTCTACTAGCTTATTTATTTCTGCAGCATTACCGCTCTTGATGACATTCAAGTCGAATCCCCCGCTCATTATCCCCGGTCGACCCATCAAAATGGTAGCTTTGGCGTACTTCAATGCCTCATCTAAGGCGTCGTTCATCGCTTCTAACATTGCAAAGCTAGCAGCATTCGCCTTTCCATCATCCAAAGTGATTACCGCGACATTATTCTCTATCTCGGTCGTTAAAAATTCACTCATACTTCATGCCTTTTTATTAATACTTACTTTTTTAACGGCCCTCAAATATAGGCTCTCTTTTGTCAATAAAGGCTCTTACTGCTTCACGATGATCGTCTGTTCGAGCACAAGTCATAAGATTTGCGGCTTCACGATCTAGACTATCCTCCAGATTATCAACAAACCCTTTATTTATATTTTCTTTAATTAATTTTATTGCAATCGGTGAGCCGCGAGCGATAGACAGTGCATATTCCTTAATACGAACACCAAACCCTTCGTCGGGAACCAACTCATTAATTAATCCAATACGCAAAGCTTCCTCTGCGGTTACTCGACGAGAACTAAAATAAAGCTCTTTTGCTATAGCCGGGCCAACTAATCTTGGAAGAAGCCAAGTCCCACCATAATCACCACACAGACCAATTTTTGAATAACCGGTCGTCAAAAAAGAACCAGTCGAAGCAAGTCTCAAGTCACAAGCAAGGGCTATGCACAAACCAGCTCCTGCTGCAGGCCCAGAAATGGCGGCAATAGTAGGCTTACTAAAGTAATATAGCCGACAAGTTAACGTTCTCTGTCTCTCTTTTAGCTGCTCAACTCTATCACTCTCACTCATCCTAGATTCCGAGAAACTCTCTGCGTCTCCTAAACCGCTCAGGTCCCCACCAGAGCAAAAGCTTTTCCCTGCCCCAGTGATGACTAGACATCGCACCTCAGGATTAACATCAAGGTCCAACAACATAGCCCGTAAAGCGGGAGTAAGGTTATCCGATAAAGCATTGCGCTTCTCTGGGCGATTTAAAGTCAAAGTGGCTACTCCCTGATCTATACTACAGAGCAGCTCTGAGGTTCCCGTATCTAAAATTCGCGCCGTCATAGTGAGTTATTCCTAGCCAGTAGGTAGATCCAATAGCAGAATATACAGAGTACCAGTTAAACTTCAGAAGCTGAAGTACTCAGGTTGGTAGCTACTTGAAGGAAGGCGATGACGGGTGTTCTGCTTATAAGATAAGGTTGGCGTTAGTCAGCCATTTTATTTAAGTGTAGCAACCTGTTGCGGAATAGTTATTAGACAGCATACATATTCCCAAGGCGGCCAACACTAGCCGCCTTGGGAGAAATGTTTTAGATGTTTTCCGCATATTGATCAAGCATCGGCAAAGCAACCTCCGCTGGCTGAGGAGGCAGAGCACAAATTACTCTCTTCGCACCTTGGTCAGCATGCTTTTTGATCGTATCTGCATCGGGACATCCCATTCCATAAAAAACTGAAATGTGTAGAGAAGATGGGTCTCTCCCAATAGCGTTGCACGCATCAACTATGTTTTTCATCCCGCCTTCAAAGTCATACATACCCCCGAGAGGCATCCATCCATCACAAAATTCAGCTATATGCGCGGCTGTTTTTGGTCCAACTGCACCACCCATCAGAATTGGAGGGTGAGGCTTCGTAGTCGGCTTTGGCCAGGCCCAGCTGCTTTCAAACTGAATATGCTTGCCCGAAAAGCTCGCCTCATCTTTAGTCCATAACTCCTTAGCTAGTAAAATATTTTCCCGTAATATACCTCGACGCTTTTTATAATTGAGACCATGATTTTTCATTTCCTCAACACACCAACCATAACCGATACCGAACTCTAATCTTCCTCCCGACAACATATCGAGACTGGCGACCTCTTTAGCGAGCCAAATAGGATCTCTTTGTGCAACTAGTGTTATGCCTGTTCCCAATATTAGCTTCTTCGTGACGGCAGCAGCAGCGGAAAGGGCAACAAACTGATCGTGGGTTCGCCAATATTCTTCCGGTAACGGAGGAGCTCCGGGCGTACCCCCCCAAGGCGTTTCTCTACTTGTAGGGATATGGCTATGCTCTGGAAACCAAAGCGAATCAAACCCCCTCTCTTCGCATGCGACAGCAAGCTCCATAGGCTGGATAGCCTTATCTGTCGGAAACATTATGACACCAATATCCATTATTATTGTCCTCTACTATTGTTTGTTAAGCGTCTAATATAGGGCGCAACACGGCAAACAACAACTCCTTATCTCCTAAACCGAATGACGTAAAGGTAATTTTCTACCTATACAGTTCTCCCGAATTTTTCACCCTCATGTATAACTGCAGTCACATCTCTGGGTGCGACCATATCCCCAATACGATAAATTTCTTCAAAGTGCTCAACCGAGTTAAAGTAGAGTCCATCATTAGCGAGACGTAGTATCGACAAAATCACTGTATCAATATTACTGCGCGTCTCTAGGGCCTGTGATCCAGCCCAAATATCATAAACATCAACGCTGTTTTCTCCTATCGAGTCAACGAAATACTGGTTGGTGATCTTAACCCCCAACTTTTTCAGTCTTGGAAAGATATAGAGCATATCTAAATTACGGTACAGCTTTTCTCCTGCATACATGCGTGGTGACATTATCTCTACTGAAGCTCCAGACTCCGCTAGAACTTCAGCTACCGCAAACGGCAAGGGAGTGCCAGTTTCGTCCAAGATAAGTATATTCCCTCCTAACGCATGTGCATCTCCCAAGACGGCCCAAGCCGCTTGCTCCACATCCATGACCCATTCGTTATGGGCACCTGGGATGGTTTCTCTATCAGGCCTGTACAAGCTAAGGCCAGTCTTCTCAAAATGTGACCCAGTTGCAAAGCAAATCGCATCAGGGTCACGGCTTTTCAGGTTAGATGGTGTCGCTGCCATTCCCATTTCCACGGTCACGCCATAATTATTCATTTCTCTCTGCAAGTTATCGATCGCAATCGACCAATCACCAAGACCCGGTAATTGCTGGAGAAGTCTCAGATGCCCTCCCAAGCTTTCAGTTTCTTCTAGTAAAGAAACCTTATGTCCCCTCGCGGCAGCTACCGCAGCAGCTTTCATCCCAGCCGGTCCACCGCCAACAACCACAATGCTCTTTGCTTCGTGTTCTTGGACCATCTCGAGAGTGCCCTCACCCCAATAGGCCTCTCTTCCGCTCACAGGGTTAAGCGCACAGACTAATTCTCTATGTTCCCAAAGGCGACCAGCACACTCATTACAACGATTACACAATATAATTTCATGCTCCCTACCTTCTTTTGTCTTTCGCACAGTGTGCGCATCAGCTAGTAACTGCCTAGCGATCGCCACCATGTCAGCAGACTCATTAAGTAAAATTTCCTCAGCTTTATGAAGATCACGTATCTTACCCGCCACAAAAACCTTTCCCCTATCCCCCACAATTTCTTTGGCTTTCTTGCTATATCCCTCTAACCACCCCTCGCCAGAAGGATCTTCCATAGAGGGCAATGCGAGATGAATCGTATGATATCCACCTGCCGAAATATTAAAGAAATTAAAAAGCCCACTAGTCGCTAAAACATCTATCTGCTCTTCCGACTGTTCTGGAGTAATTCCTCCTTCGGCACCTAGAAACTCATCCCATGAGAGACGGACACCGATGACATAGTTTTCTCCTACTCTCTTACGAACCGACTGAGCACATTCTATAAGCAAACGGCAGCGCTTGGTCGGAGAGCCCCCATACCCATCTGTTCTTTTATTATAAGTAGGGCTTAAAAACTGTCCCAAACCATAGCTGTGGGCTCCGTGAAGCTCTACTCCGTCAATACCTGCCGTCCTGCAATTAATTGCAGCCTGGCCAAAATCCTCCACCAATTCATCTATTTCATACGAACCCATTACTAACGGCATTTCATTGTGCATTAACGATGGAATCCGAGATGCTCCCCAAATCGGTTTAGTCTGATCAACAAACATTCTGCCTCTATCATGAACACCCATAGAAGCCAGCTGCACCATGATATGACCGCCATACTCATGCACGGCATGTGACAACTCTCTCATAGAAGGGATACATTTAGGGCTCCAGACATCTACAACATTAAAGAACGAGCCAACTGCACTTCTGGCAGCGGCTACTGTCTCCGTGATAGAAAGCCCAACCCCGCCTTTAGCTCTCTCACGAAAATAAGCAATCTGGCTTTTCGAAAACGTATGATCACGAGGGTCGCCGTGCTGAGAGCTGTGAGCCGGCTGCAAGATCCGATTCCGTAAAGTAAGATCCCCAAGCTTTAAAGGCTCCCAGACTTTATTAAGGTTACTAGCTTTTTCTTGTTGCATAACGCTCCCCCAAAACAATCACTAAACAAAATTTTAAAAAGAAGTATTGCTTATTAAAGCAGATGTTTTAATAATTAACGAGTCTAATATTTGATATTAAATTTCTATGTTTTGAGGAAATAACATGGTTCAGCCCTACAGAATATTTGGCTCAGAGATGTCGCCTTACTCAGTGAAAGTAAGATCTTATTTTCGTTACAAAAAAATTGCTCATGACTGGGTAGTCAAAACCACCGACACTCAGGAGGAATTTTCTAGGTATGCGCGCTTACCGCTTATCCCTTTGGTTGTTACACCATCCGAAGAAGTTCTTCAGGATTCAACTCTCATTATTGAAACTCTCGAGACAAAGCATCCTGACTCGTCTATTCATCCCTCTGATTCAACGCTGTCTTTTCTCTCCGCGTTGGTAGAGGAATATGGCGATGAATGGGGGAACAAAATCATGTTTCACTTTCGCTGGTGGCACGAGGATGATCAAAGAGCCTCAGCTCGAGTACTCGCTCATAGCAGAGTAACGAGTGGTAACGAATCTGAAATAGCGACCGAAGCGGACAATATCAGAGAGAGGATGAAAGGTAGAAGGTACTTCACAGGCTCAAGTGCAGCCAATGCGGATCTTATTAAGAGTTACAGAGATGATTTGATTGCCATCTTGGAAAAACACTTAGTAAACAGACGCTATCTTTTCGGGCAACGGCCAGCATTCGCAGATTTTGGTCTAGCCCCCGAGCTATATGAATTAGCAACAGACCCTACAGGAGGTGGGGTAATAAGAACAAGGGGTCCTTTAACGCTGGCTTGGTGCCAACGTATGCTCGAACCAACCAATGATGGCCATTTCGAGGAATGGGCAACTCTAGCACCAACGCTTAAACCGCTGCTTGAAAATATAGGCAGTTTTTTTCTACCTTGGAGCTCTGCAAATGCAACGGCTATCTTGAAGGCACAAGATAATTTCAAAGTTGAGTTAGACGGGAAAGTTTACGAACAACAACCACAAAAATATCATGCAAAATCTTTACAAAAACTTCGCCTTCGCTTTGAAGCAATCGAAGACAGAACGGCTCTAGACAACATTCTTTTAGAGACGGGGTGTCTGAGGTGGCTATCCTAACGCACGATAAGAGCGCCTAATTAGCGGCAACCCTAAGTCTGTTCGCCGAAAAGTCGGGCTAAATGTTTGTCGCTCGGCCTCTGAGTAAACAGAGAAACTACTACTACTCCAGCGACAGATGAGAGAGCCCCAATTGTTGAACAAGCAAATGCATTAGAGTGCTGAGACAATAACCACATAGCTGGCACTTCGACCAAGGTATTCTCAAACCACAAAGGTGACAGCAGCTGCGCCTTCAAAATTATAAAGGCCACGCCTCCCGCCAAAAATCCAAATATAGCGCCCTCTTTCGTAGCGCCTCTCCAAAGAATACCTGCATAAATAGGCCCACAAATAGCCCCGAGCATGCCTCCGACACCCGACACGATTAACAGGGCCACATTCATCCCTTGAAACTCCCATGCTAACCAGACAGAGCCGGCCATTACTATTGCCATAGTAATTCGACTAAGTTTTAACGCCATAGAATCGACATCCTCATCGGAAGGCTGCAGTTCTAACCGCGGCACTATAGTTCGTCGATATATATCATTTGCGAAAATCTGTGATGTAGATAGCACTAGACCGTCGGCAGTTGACATTATAGCGGCCAGCACTCCAGCCCCGATAAGCGCTGCCAACCAAGCGGGCAACGTAGCAATAAAAAGGGCAGGAATGGCATAATTAGCGCTCGCACCCTCTGCCAAGAGCGCATCCCCCAATACAGCTCTAGCAAGCAGTCCACCTAACGCTAGGCATGGCAAAATCATGCCAAAAGAGAATGCAAAAACCAAAAATTTCACCTGATCTCGACTAGCTTTTAAGGCCCATAGCTTATTCCCGATATGGGGTAATAGCCCTAACGGCGCATGGGCCACAAAAACCGAGAAAACATCCCACCATGAGTTTAGAACAGGATGGGTAGGGTGTAGAGTTTTCACCAAATCTGGATCCAAAGCCTCCAAGGTTTCCACCATACCAGAGTATCCGCCAACCACTCCAAATCCCGTTAAGAACATATATCCAACAAAGACTGCAAGCAAAAGCATCAAAGCTCCTTGTACGCCATCCGTTAATATATCAGCATGTGCTCCACCCATTAAGAGATAGAGTATGATGATCGTCGACGTGAGAAGCAGCGCCGTCATCACATCAACACCCATCATCTCATTGAACATAACGGCACCAGCTAAAAGCTGTCCAGCCAAATAAAAGAGTAAAAGCATCGAGAATATTGCAACTAACACCCGTAAAGTATCGGATTCAAATCTATCCCCAAGGTACTCTGGAATAGACCGGTTACCAAAAGAATCGCCAGCTTTCCGTATCCCTTTAAAACAAACTATGATGCCAAGGTATACCGCCACTGGATAAACAAAGGCATACCACAATGCAGAAAATCCTGCTTTATAAGCCAATGCAGGCAGTCCAATAAAAGTGCCTCCACTGGCTGTCGTCGCTACTACAGCAAAAGCCAAAAAAATAGGTCCGTAAGATCCTCTCGCAGTAGCAAAATCATCGCTATTCGTAACGCGGCTCATACCAAGATATCCAAAGCCAATCATTGCAAGCAGGTAAATACTTAAGAAAAACCAGCTCCAAAAATGCAAATCAAAATCAATCATACTCTTCCTTTTCTTTTCCGAACCGCCACTAATAAATTTTACCCTTTTAAGGCTTTTCTTTTCTGCCTAATAGCACACTAGGGCTGGCTTCGTTTAGATACCCAAGAAAATTATTAGCAACCCAGTAGCCAATGAGCTTTTGAAGAGGACGAGTCAAGTTCTTCGCAAATGCAGGTGGCACCCCTAAGAATTGATTCTCTTGTTGGCGCAGCCAAGCTCTGCAATAAATAACCGTAATACCCATTCGAGCATCCGAAGTCCGATTATGTCCTCCAGCATGAAAAAGCGAACCATCCCAAACCATCACTGAGCCAGCCGGCATTACAGCTTTCACAGTCTCATGCCCTGGCACAGGCTCTTCACTGCCGTTCATATGCGACTTAGGAATCAAAAGAGTGGCTCCATTGTCTTCCGTGAAGTCATCTATCGCCCACATAGTATTAACACTCAATGGCATGTGCGGTCTCGGCAAAGGATAGTACCCATCGTCTCGATGAAAATTCTGGGAAAACTGGCCAGGCAAAAGATTCACACTGCTAGAAATCGATAGCTGGATCTGATCATCCAGATGGGACTCAATAATGGCAAGTACTTCGTTGTTCAAATACAGTTCATCTAAAGCCCTAGTGCGAGCAACCAAATTATAAACCCGCTCCGTTTCAAATCCTCCGAAATGACTCGTCCCTTTAGACACCCCTTCATGCAATAATTTAAGTTCAGACTTTATTTCTTGCAGCTTTGTTTTAGACAATCTATTTTTTAAAATTACGTAACCATCTTCTTTTAGCGCATTTGCAGTATCGCGCACTTGATTTCTGTCACTCTCTCCAGAAAACCTTTTAGTTTTCTCTATCGATTGTGCCTCCGGAGAGAATGGATTGAGATCAACCGCTGATATTTTTTTTGATGCCATGCTCCTTCCCTATTTTCAAGTGTCGAATTAGTAGCCACATATGACTCCCTGAAAAGCACAGTAATCTGCCGCCTCCACATCCGATGACTACTTTTTTTTCGTTAACTCGCTGACTAAGCCAACCAGAACTATCACGATAAAAATAACTTCGATTAGACTCATGAGAGTTTCTCCTACCTAACTGAGATGCCTAGCGTAGCAGCACTATCGAAAACAGTCTATTGATTGGTAAGTATTGAATTACAATGTAGATACTAATAGAAAAAATAAATTTATATAAAATGACTCAAGCACTTGATGATCTAATAAAAATACTTACGTTAGACCAAACGGATCTATTAAGCTTCTCAGGATCAGGCTCCACTAATGATGGGGCTCCGGCCACGTATGGGGGCCATTTCTTAGGGCAAGCTACTGCTGCTGCCTTCGCGACCATAAAGTCAGGCTTTGTGATCCACTCCTTACATGGATACTTTTTAAGTGGCGGGATCCCCAAACAGCCAATCGTTTACCAAGTGGACACCCTGCGTGATGGCCACACCTTCTGCAGCAGACAAGTCGTAGCATCTCAGGCGGGGAAAGAAAAATTTCGTCTGATCGCCTCATTTACTGCACCTGAGAGGGGGAAGATTTTCGATGCTGTTGCGCCCAATATTTTTGAGCAGCTTCCCGAGCCAGAGTCAATAGAGCCTTACCACCAACTGATGTCTCGTCAAAACCCACTTCCTCTTCCTAAAGAGTGGGCATTACGTGAACATGGTATTGATGTCAGAGTAGTACATGCACCCTGGGTTGATTCTGGTTTATCGGAAGACATGGGGATCTGTATGTGGGTAAAAGCGAATGGCACAGCACCCTTAGAGCCGAGGCTACACTCTACAATGATGGCATATCAGAGTGATGAATCGATAGCAGATAACATTCTGCTCCCATTCGGGTTGACTTGGGGCTCTCCCAATGTGTTTTTTGTAAGCCTCGATCATTCTTTATGGTTTCATCAACAGATCGATCTCAATGAATGGCACTTCATCGAACAGAAGCCAGTAGTCGCGGCTAACGGAAGAGGGCTCGCGACCGCGAAGGTTTGGTCCCAAAAAAAGCAACTGGTAGCATCATTTACGCAGGAAGTCTTAATGCGTGATGTATAAGGCACTTCCTAAAGCGGTAGCCCACTAGAAGACACCACCATCCCTCATAACATCCTGCTCACTGGTGCTATAGCCTAGCTCGGATAAAACTTCTCTAGTATGTTGTCCAACTTTTGCGTAATCGAATTTTAGTTCCCCAGGCTCATGACGAAACTTCATGGGGATGCCTATGTGCTCTATCCCATCGGCATCTTCCACAATCATTTCTCGATGTCGAATCTGAATATCATCTGCCGCTTCGCGCAAATTTTTTACAGGCGCAAATGCGGCGTTGACGCCTTCAAATTGCTCCACCCAGTAACTTTGATCATTCTCTTTGAATGTTCCAGCTAAAAACTGTTTCACAGGGTCTTGACTCGGTCCGGGAGGAGATTTACACAGCTCCAGGAGGTCAGGTCGGCCTAATTTATCAAGAATAGCTTCCGCGAAATGTATCTCAGATCCGCCTAAAGCGATATGTCGCTCATCACGAGTTTCATAAATCTGATACATCGCATAGCCACCCAGAGCCCTCTCACTACTAAGTTTTGGAGGCATCTTGTCGGCGAAAACACTGCCCATATTATTCGGCACTGAAGCAATCAGGCTATCAGCCATCGAAACATCAATATAATCCCCAATACCTGTGGTGGTGCGTCGATAAAGCGCCATGAGAAGGGCACTCAATGTCATCATTGAAGACAGCATATCCGCGCCAGCGATACCTGGAATTGCAGGTTTTGCATCGGAGCCTTGATTGATGCTTAGGATCCCAGCTATGGCCTCACAAGCTAAATCATGAGCAGGTCTTTGTGCATACGGGCCATCTTGACCCCAGGCGGACATAGAGCAGTAGACTATACCTGGATTAACGGCTCGAACCGCCTCATACCCTACACCCAGTCGTGTTACAACCCCTGGGCGAAAAGCTTCTATCATCACATCGCAAGTAGCTGCAAGATCAAGAGCTGCTTTACGTCCCTCTTCTGTCTTTAAATTTAACTGAATACTCTTTTTATTTCGGTGCGTGTTTGCGAAATAAACTGTCATTCCGTCACGTTTCGGACCAATCTCGCGATTTGGCTCTCCCGCACCTATCGGTTCAAGTTTTATAACCTCTGCGCCGTGATCAGCCATCATTTGCGTTAGCAAAGGGCCCGGCAAAAACAAAGATAAATCGAGAACCCTCAAACCTTCTAATTTCATAACAACACCCTAAACATTTGAACTGGATAAGAACTAGTCCTTTAACTGTGGAAACTCCAGAAATACTGTTCCAAAATGGCGGAGAGAGAGGGATTCGAACCCTCGATACGGATTAACGTATACACGCTTTCCAAGCGTGCGCCTTCAGCCGCTCAGCCACCTCTCCAAAAATACGACTAACTAATAGCCCAATTGTATCGGATTTGTCGCTCAAGTGGGCAAAAACTCATCGTAAAATAAGCCTATTCAAGAAGCTCCAATCAAGATCGCGACTGTGATCAATATCTCTACGTTGGTGGATTTCACAGTAAGGGCTACCCGAGCTTTTCAACTTGTTTTTAGTCTCAATGAGCACCTCCGAACTGCCCCATTTAACCCCGTTAAAAATATCCACATTACATTCGTTGCGACCAAGCAACCAATAACCCCCATCTAATGCCGGGCCGAGCACTGTCCCAGCCCCTTGCTCAAGTAGAGTGAACGCCTGGGTAACGTCTTGAGCTTGTAAAGCTGCAATATCGCTTCCCAAAAGAACCACCGCGGGAGATCGCCTGAGCGCATAACTGAATGCTTGTTCCATTCTGTGCCCAAGATTACCAGCAGTTTGAGGCCGCACAACCCAACCTCTGCAAAATAGCTGATGGCGAAACCACCCAACATCTAAAGGATTCGCCACCATCAATATTTTTCGGACTCCCTTTATTGTCTGCAATTCATGTAATGTACTCATCAACAGAAACCTATAGATCTCGGTCGCTCTGTGGCAGCCAACTACTTTAGATAGTCTTCTCTTGACTTTACCTTTTACAGGTTTACGAGCAAAAACAATTAATATTGGGTCTTTGCTAAATAGTGAGCTACCAGCCATCATAAAGTCTTCGAAGAGTCCTATCGGAGCAACCAAAGGACCATGCCAACCGCAAAGTCCACATTAAAAGAATGGTTTTAATCACTCCATTTGAACGCCATCTCCGAGCCGACGTTACAATTATGTCTTGCGAGATTATTGGTGCTGCTATCCGTCCAAGAGAACGGCTCAGCTCGATATCCTCCATTAGTTTTATGTCAGGGTAAGCTCCTGCATGTTCAAAAGCAGATTTGCTAACAAAAATCCCTTGATCGCCAGTGGCAATTCTAGTACGGCTAGCACGCCAATTCATGCAAAAGGCTATGATACTAAAAATTAGCGATTTATCTGACATTTTAACTTTAAAGAAACCCCAAAATAGTTCATTGGGAGCTTGAGGGAAGAAAGAGTCTCTGTCGATTTTAGAAATGTCGCTATCGGCATGCAGAAACCATAGGATATCTCCCTTAGCAGACATGGCGCCTTGATTTAACTGCTGTGCACGACCCGGTTCACACTTAATCACGCTAAAACCAGATCGTAGCATCATGTCGAGATCGGCATCCTCACTTCCGCCGTCAACAAAAATCACCTCATCTTCGTCATTACGCCACTCTTCTAGTTGCGCCAATAGGTCCTTAAGATTAATCGCTTCATTTAAAACTGGAATAATGATCGAAATAGATGGCATTAGTTGGGGCTACTGCCTACGACTGCAGAGCTCCTCCGCAACCACTTCCACGGCCTGCTGCACAACCATAGCAATGTGCCCCTACCTTAATTTTTAATTCTGACGCAGATTCGCAAAGTATATCTCGTAAATGAATACCGCCCAGCCCCAGCATCTGATTAAAATCGCAGTCGTACACATATCCTCTATAATCAATGCTTAACAAATCTCGACACATGAGGTGTTCGATATTTCGTGAATCGAAATTACTAATCAGCTTGTCCATGTAGATATCAAGGAGTCCATCCCTCTGTAACGCATGTTTAAAGCGTTTAATTGGCATATTAGTCATGGTAAGTAATTGGTTAAAGAAAACCCCTTGGCTAGCAAGCTCTCGTTTATAGTCACACTCCAATATTTTCGCGTCAGGTGGTAAATCTATACCCTGAGGGTTAAAGACGAGGTCAAGAAATAAACCACTCCCATCTCTTCCGTAACCCATTCTATTTAACTGCTTCATTCCTTCTATACTTCGTAGGAAAACTCCCTTACCTCTTTGGGCATCAACATTGCTTGGAGAATAGCAGGGTAAAGAAGCGATAATGTGGACCTCATTCTCAGCAAAAAAATTCGTGGTCACCTCTTGCCCTTCTTCCAACAAAACGGTTAGATTACATCTATCGATTACATGCATATCACGATCGCGAGCCCGCTTCACCACTTGCTTAAACAGAGGGTGGAGCTCTGGCGCGCCACCGGTCAAATCAAGAGCCCCGATCCGCCACCGATCGATATAGTCAAAGACCAGATCAATCGTTTCTATTTGCATTTCTTCAGTCCGGTTCGGCCCCGCATCCACGTGGCAGTGTGAACATGATTGGTTACATCGGTAGCCGAGATTGATCTGCATGGTTTTTGTGTCATTTCTTGCAACTGGTGGAAATTCTTCCCACTTAGCATGCGATTTCCTCACAGACAAACCTGAGCTTAAGCTATCCAAACTTCATACCCCTAAATTCCCTGGAGACAATATACCCCGCGGATCAATACCTTTCTTTATCATCCTGAGCAGATGCTGATACTTCTCAAAGTGAGGAGTGTCTTTACTCCAAATTTTGCCGCTTTTATACGGAACAATTCCTGCCTCGGTAAATTGCCCAACAGCATCTGAAACGGCGGGCATTACCTCTTCCCACTGGTTCTTTTCGTCATAAAAAATTACAACCCCAGCATGTAACCCCCTCCGGCAAACGACAAGCGCTCCCCCCCAAAAAAATTGCTCCCACTTCTCTCTCATAGATTCCAGACATTTCAAAAATTGGGGCAACCTATCAGATGGCAGAGAGCACATCAGTAATGCGCATCTAGAACGAGTGAAGTAGCCTGCAAACGAATACCAGTAAGTCTCCTCCAGTCGTAGTTTGTGAAAATAAATTTCATCGAAAAGCCCAAAGTTTTTACCACCATAATTCCTTCCAAGTTCGATTAAACGGGTACGATCACAATTGATCTCATCCTGTTTTCCACCCAACTCAATACCAACACAAAATTTTGGAAGAGAACCGATATCCACGTCGGGCCGTGCAGCAGATACTCGTCCATTGATTGCACCAGACTCATAACCTCCCCCGTACCACATATTACGAGTCAATTCACGACTCTGCACCGCAGAAAGGTACTTGCTAGCGTCCATTACGTCTTGAAATCCTAGGCACAATGTTTCCCGGCTTTCTGGCAAAGGATATAGCCAAAGGCACACAGCGGTAATGACACCTAAGGTTGCATCCGCCCCTATAAAAAGACCGGTTAAATCAGGCCCAATACAGTATCTTTGAAAAAATCCTGCGCTACTGCACCCTGCACTCCCCGTTCGAACAACAGTCCCGTCAACAAGCACGACTTCCAACCCTGCAACGCAGTCGCCCATACTTTGATGCCGTGGAGAACCTGTTCCCAAAGCATGAGACGAAACAGCACCTCCGATCGTCGCCGTCGGTCCTGTTAAAGGAACAATACCAATCGTCTGACCTAAAGGCTTGAGCGCTTCTAACAGGGCGCCAAATTTAGTGCCCGCTTCGACCACAACAATTCCTTTCTGTAAGTCAATCTCTAACAGTTGCTCCATACCAGACAGGTCAATAACAATTCCACCGGCATGTGGGTTCGCTCCACCCGCATACATTGTACCAGCCCCTCGGACATATACTGGGACTCGGTCGTAGTTCGCTTGGCGCAAAATCTCGCCTACCTCTAATGGGGTTTTGGGTTGCATCACAGCCTCAGCAAAGCCTCTCTTCACTACGGAAGCATCTCGCTGAAATGGGAGAAGATCGATAGAGTCCTCAAGTGTAGGAATATCTGGCCAGATAGAAAGCAGAGAAGAGCGGTTGTTTTCATCTACCATAAGTGTAGTCTCGAAGGTTTAATCAGAAATCGCAAAGTATTCACAAATAAATGCCGAAAAACTCATCACAGCATTTGAAGACTTGGCACTTTTACAGTAATGCAATGCGCATCGAGGGTCTAGTGTAATAGACACAACGTCCTCTTCTATAGGAAGCTTACCAATCGCCATAGCCTCCGATGAAGCCGGCTGCATAACCTGCATCGATCCGGAGGCACCACAGCACAAGGCATGCCGAGAGGGATAATGTTTATTCAATACAACAATATCAAATTCTTCTAAAAATGTCCTAAAAAGAAACTCGTCAGAAGAGTTGCTCCCCATCGTCTGGTTATTTTTTTTCAGCTGGCACGTCTCTAATAAATTTACTCGTAGAGAACCTTTGGCTCGAAGATGGACCTTAGTATCGTGACTCTTACTCAACAACTTAGGCAAAACCCAACGCGGAAAAGGTACCGGTTCCTTATCTGTGGTTTTGGAAAGATGGCTGCAACATTCGTAACCACTAATTACCAGATTATTGCCTAACGAACCTACATCTCCTTTAAATAATTCTTGAGCCCATATAGCGCTTTCTTTTTCTTCCCCTAGTTCACTAAGAGCCGCTCCGCAACAATTTTCATGGGGTTCTAAGTATCGAAATTTAACCCCAAGCAGATCCATCAACTGTAGGTCACTACGCACTGTCTGTATAAAAAGTTCATTAGAAGCGCAGCCGGAAAAATAATTGATTTCGCAATCGACTTCTGCGTGCTTTGTATACTTAAGATCAGCATTAATACCTGGACCAGAAAGTGCCCTGCCGTCCGAAAGTATTGTTCTTATAGACACGAGTGCTTCCCTCGGCGCCAACCCTTCTTTCGAGAGCCAACCCTTCAGAGCTTCCCCCACACCAGACGGCCTTAAGTCGATAGGGCAAGCCGTGTCACAGTTGCCGCAGCCAGTGCAGGTGAATACTCGCCTGGCTAGGCTAGACAAATCCAGCTCATTTCCTTCGGCAAGAAAGCGCGCGGCTTCAATGAATCCGCGGCCTGAGTAACTAAGGTTTTTTTCATGGTGCTGCATCGTAACGCATACATGGTTGATATTGCGCTCGGGCCACACAGCATCAACGCAGTAGTTGCAGGATGCACAGTGATAAAGGTCGGTCGAATATTGTTCAAATATTTTTTCCGGCAACAAGCTTTTGTCAATCCCCATTGGTACGCCCTTTTGAATCTGTCCACTGAACCCAAACATGCGTGCACACCACGCTTTAAATAAGCTACTCTCGGAAAGCTGTTTCAGCAGAGGCTTTATTTACTTTATCTTCCATCGCTGCTTTATGCTCTAGGAGTTTTTCAGACAAACCTGGAAGCTTAAACGCGACAATCTGTGCTGCAAGTAGTGCAGCATTCTCAGAATTATCAATTCCGACTGACGCGACCGGAACACCAGCGGGCATCTGCACTACTGCTAAAAGTGAGTCCATACCATTCAATTTTGTTGCCGCTATCGGGACGCCGATGACAGGAATGATGGTATGGGCAGCTATGACGCCTGCAAGATGAGCCGCTGCGCCAGCGCCCGCTATAACGGCCATTACACCTCGCGCCTGCAATTTAGATGCATAATCCGCCACTCGAGCAGGACTCCGATGCGCAGACATGATATCTACCTCATACGGGATACCCAGAGCAGCCAGACGATCTATGCCTGCCTGCATGAGCCCTAGATCGGATTTACTGCCCATAACAACTGAAACTAAAGAATTAACACCCAAATCTGACATCAGCTATATCCACCTTCATTTAACTAGTTTTGTTAAAAAATGCACCACTATTTAAATGGAACACCTAACTGGAAGCATAATGCATTCTTTTTAAGTCATAAACAGTAAAGTATAAAAAAGCTTCAATCTAATTTCTTAGGCTCCCTTCTGGATCAACTCGCTCACGAAGAATAGTTAGCTCTTCCGCTGATGGGATCTCCGTAATGGTGAGTGTATCTGAAATATCAAGTGCGAAGCCTGTCGCATCTTTTACTTCATTTACCGTTACCCCAGGATGCACGGAGATCAGCCTCATACGTTTCGTCTCGTCCGCAAAATCCATCACACATAATGGAGTAATACATAACTGGGGTCCGCCACCTGGTATTCCAAGTCTCTCCCTCGCATCTGCACCGCCTTCGCCCCAACCAAAAGCACTAATAAAATCACATTTCTCAACTAACAAGCGCGGAGTGTGATTATTAAGCACAATATAATATCGGCCCACATGAGTGGTTAGCGTAGAAGTGCCAACTGATCCTGGACCTCGAAAATCCAACCGCTGATGATCGTCACCAGTCCCAATCAAATTGGTATTGCCAAATTGATCGACTTGAACCCCACCAATAAAAAACACTCTGCGGTGCCAGTCTTTAACTTGATCGAAGCGATGTCCACGGTCACTGTAAGACTCAGCCCAACGTGCGACCCGATTATCCCAACCGAACTCGGGCAGTGGGAGTCGTTCTAATTGATGAACATTCATTCGGGCACCCAAAAAAATCAATTCCATATTTGGGCCATGCATGATGTGTGCTAGCCTCACTGCCGCTTCGGGCACCGGTAAGGCCACGCCGACCTGCAGATGGTCACCATCTCTTAGCTGCCTCGCCAAGAAAACGGCCATTAGTTCTTGAACTGTAGAATTACCGAGTGAACTACGTTTCATCACTAATACTCATACAAACTCAACAGTCGTGTAACACCAACTTCTTCCAGATAGGCAAGATGGTTTCTCGCCCCATAAATATAGCGGTTAAAGTACTCTTCGATATAGGTACGCTCTCCGTTAACGGCTAAGCTAGCTGCCTCCAAATATTGCTTTAAGTGGTTTTTATCTTGCACATAGTAGCCTCGGCTGTAGAACGGGTGTGCCCCATACGTTGCTCGGATAACAGCATCTGCATTACTAATAGTAGTTGCCCAAGGATTTGCTCTAACTTCTTCATTAGAGATAATTTTTTCTATTTGAACAACTGTTTTTTTCGCAGCACGACGAAGGAAGAGATCAAGCCACCCGGGACCTCCTTGATGCTGCACATTGCCATACACATCAGCTTTAGAGGCATGCAACAAAGCAACGTCAACCTGAATAGCAGGAACAGCCAGCAACGTTTCTCCGTTAATAGGATCCTCCATAATGCGTATATCCTTATTGACTTCAGGAATCGAGGTACCGATACCACCTCTCCAAGGAAGAAATGGTAAGCCTTTGGCTGCCGCTTCCAGACCGGACGTTACTACCCCTTCTTCACACTCCCAAACTTCTATGTCACCAGTTTGAGCTCCATGGCGGAAAGACGGCGCCACCGGAATCCCAAAACCACCGCCCGCATAGTAGCTTATGACCTTCGAAACACAGCCACCGGCTATCATGTAGTCCAAAGCTATCCCACTTCCAACAACCGTCAGTCCGGTTATTCGATTCCGTATAACATGCCTGACCATAGACATAGGTGCGGGCTCACCTAGAGCGATTGTCATCCCATTTTTGATCCAGTCGACCGCTTCATCTTCGGTCGCTAAAACTGATTTTCTTTCCATTTTATTTTATTCCTACCAAATGGCGTTGGTGAGGAGAGTTGAAGTCGACAAATGGCCCTTTAGGAATAATAGTATCACCCCGACGTCGATTAATAATACCGTAGTAGCCACGTTTCATAGCACCTAGGTCAACAGTCTCAGATACACCTCTAGTCTGATACAAATCGCACGTATATCCCCAAAGATTGGGATAATCAACGATACGCCGCAAATTACAATTATAGAGACCGTAATAAACAATATCGAAGCGCAAAAGGCAGGCAAAAAAGCGCCAATCCGGCTCTGTAACTACGCTACCAAGAAGATATCGGGTTCGCGACAGTCGCTCCTCCAAACAATCTAAAGCGAGGAATAAGCTATCAAAGGCAATATCAAAATCTTCCTGTCCTGAAGCGAGCAAGCAGCGATAAATTCCATCATTGATCCGATCACCAATGTATTCATTCAACTCATCGATTTCTTCTCTGAGATATTCCGGGTAGAAATCTACCAAGCTAGCCCTAGCTAGGCTATCAAAGTGATTATTAAACATTCGAGCAATACTACCGGAATCACTACTGACAATAGTCTGGAGTTTTTTGTCCCACAAAATAGGCACAGATACTCTACCTGTATAGTGCGGGTCAGCGGCAGAATATAGCTCATGGAGATACGTCGCGTTCATTGTTGGATCTGAGTACTCACCGCTAGTTCCAAACCACCAGCCCTCATCCCCCATAGCCGGTTCCAGCAATACTAAGCCGACTGCGTCAACCAAGCCTTTCAGCTGCCGGGTAATTAGCGCTCTATGAGACCAAGGACAAGTGCGGTTGCAGTATAGAATGTAACGATTTTTCTCTGCTGGATGCGCCGCTTCCTGGCGTTCCATCACCCAACCATCAAACCCATCTGCGAATCTCACATTCCGACCATTTCGAGCGAAAGCAGCTACATCTTCTTGCCGCCATTGCCCCTCGCATAGCATCCCCATTACTCAGTCCATGTATCGTAATACGTCAGTTCAGATACATCTTTTCTACCCACAGGTCCGAACTTACCAGTCGGATAACCTATGGGAATAACGGCTACGATACCGTAAGACTTGGGTACACTAAGGCAATTGCAAAGATCCTGTTCAAACACCTGATGCATCGTAGTTAAGCTTGCACCAATCCCTAGTGCACGACAAGCAATAAGAATATTTTGGATACAAGGATAAACAGAAGCATAAGACGGAGGTGCTAGACCAGTACGTTGCTTTTCTGGAATAGCAAACGGCCAGTCACGCAGACCACAAATGACAATCAATACCGGCGCCTCATGCACCTTGCCTCCAAATTTCATCGCGACTCTTATATTCCTCGCGTTAGACGAATTATCCTCATCAGAGGGCATATTTTTCGAGAACCGCACACGCATAGCTTCCGCGTAATGTATCCCAAAAAATTTCTTTTTCCCCTCATCACGTACCACAACAAATCTATATGGCTGCTGATTTTGTCCATTTGGCGCCCAAGTGCCAGCTTGAAGAATTTTTACTATAACATCATCGGCAATCTCATCGAGCTTAAGCCCTCGCATTGCACGCATGGTACTCATTACTTCAAACACATCTTGATTGACTTCCATAAGGTAGTTCTCTTAGCCAGTTAAAGAAATTCAATATACCCCTGAAACTGAAACTTTTACAGATCTTGGCCTGTCCGTCTTTGCGCCACGCTTTCAATGAAGCTTATTGACACCTAAGTACTACCCAAATGCCACAGCCGTCAACAGGTGTTGCCGGATAGGATTGAAGTACATGAAATTCCGTCACAAGTGTTATTCAAAACATAGATCTACCCAAAGATACTGCAGTGCAATATAGTCTGCGCCATGGGGATTTATTTATCCAAAAGAGGTAAGCGAGTAACAAAAAATGAAACTAGTAAACGTAAATCCTGAAGCCCTTTTATATCCGACTTCTAATGAGGTAGACAGCACGGAATGGTTGCAAACTATACATAAAAATTCAATAAAATTCATGATTATCATGGCTTTATCATTTTGTCTGCTATCTATAGTGCAATACCTAGACCTGCCTAGGACCAGCCTATCCACTTGGTCTCAGCAGACTAAAAAGGAACAATTAATATTACTGGAAAGTCAAAACCATCACATACAGAAACTGTCGTAAGCAATCCATAACCAAGTACTAATATTGCGCTGCAACATAAAAAATATGGAAAGAATCAAGACACAAAACTAAATGGAGTAAAATATGTTACATAATAAAAAAATAGATGCGGAAAGTTCGCCTTCAGTCTCTAATAGAGAAGGACTAGTGAGCTCACTCATAACTCTAGGGTCATGCACAACGGGCTTAACTGCAATTGTACTAGCTCAGGTAGCAATAGGTTCTCTAATTATATAACTCATTAGAGCCTTATACCGGAGAAATCACCTTCGGTCGGCACTTGCGGGCGACCGCATCACTCTTCTGCGCATAAGCTACGATGATGACGAGGTCTCCTAGTTGAGCCAACCTTGCGGCAGCACCATTAATACCGATAGTTTTCGAACCCGCCTGAGACTCAATGACGTAAGTGGTAAATCGTGAACCTGTATTAATGTTTAAAACGTCCACCTGCGCTAGCCAGTCAGCGTCAATTGAGACTGATCCATTGTAATTCATGTCACACTGTGTCACCGGGACTCGGTGAATCTTCGCCTTCATCATTGTTAAAATCATGGTTCAGCACTCAATTGGATCCGCCAGCTCTTAGACCCTTTTTGTTGATTTCACCATGTACATGACAGCTTTTTCTTAGCGTTTTTCGGCTTTATTCAACCCTGAGCGATATCTGTTTTTTGATGCCGAGTCAGAATTACTCGGACGTCTTGTTCCCGTGAGTTCCGGAGTCTTATGATGGCCACGTCGCGATCGCAGGGTCGATTTTTTTTCTTTCTCAGGAATTACGAGCCCTCTATTATAATGAGCAGGGGTTTTTTGAACTTCTAGAGATTTTTGTAGCAGCTTCTCGATAGCTTTAAGAAACTTACGTTCTTCAGGCGCGACTAACGAAATCGCAACACCTTCCTCACCCGCACGCCCTGTTCGTCCAATACGATGGACATAATCTTCCGTAACGTTCGGTAACTCGTAATTAAGAACATATGGCAAGTTCTCAATATCAATTCCCCGAGCCGCAATATCGGTTGCAACCAAAACTCGCAAATCGCCATTTTTAAAGGCGCCTAATGTCCTGGTTCGTGCACCTTGCGACTTATTACCATGGATCGCATCGGCTTCGATGCCAAATCCTCTGAGCTGTTTAGCTAATCTATCGGCACCGTGCTTAGTTCTCGCAAACACCAGGACCTGATGCCATTGACCTTCTTCTATTAAGTCAGCAAGCAGTTCCCTTTTTGCCGTCTTGTCACAGTAATAAACCTTGTGTGTCACACCCTCAGCAGCAGTATTACGACGAGCAACCTCAACAACCGACGGTTTATTTAAAATATTGTCCGCTAGCTTCCTCACTTCATCGGTGTACGTTGCCGAAAACAAGAGATTCTGTCTCTTTTTCGGTAATCGCGACATGATTTTTCGTATGTCACGGATAAAACCCATATCTAACATTCTGTCAGCTTCATCTAATATCAATATTTCGACGTGTTGCAGATTCACCGTTCCTTGGTTCACGTGATCCAGTAGGCGACCAGGAGTCGCAACGACGATATCAACGCCTTTGCGGAACTGTTTAATCTGCGGATTAATGCTGACTCCTCCAAAAATCGGCACGGCCCTCAGAGGAAGGTGCTTCCCATAAGAAACGAAGCTATTACACACTTGGGCCGCCAATTCTCGAGTTGGTGTAAGAACAAGCGCACTCGGCACTTTTACTGAGTGCCCAACTTGCTTGGACTTTCGACTTAAAATATGCAGCACAGGCAACGCGAACGCAGCAGTTTTCCCAGTGCCAGTTTGAGCTCCTGCCAAAAGGTCTTTCTTTGCCAAAACAATAGGAATAGCACCTATTTGGATAGGGGTAGGCTGAGTGTAGCCTCCCGCTTCAATCGAGCGGAGTAATTCGGGGGCTAAGCCCAACTTAGTAAAAGACATAAATTTCCTTGCGTGAGTATGTTCTAAAAATTATTGAGAAGCTGGTAGCGCCGGCTGAGTCCGGTCGTATGAATGAAAAAATCATAATTTTAAATGAATGGAGTGTTCATGGTCGAAACAAGCGTCGGAGTATAGGGTTCAACAGTAAAAATTGATAGCCCTTTAGCCTAAAATCGTGGCTGATCCCTTCAAAGGCAAACATTGAGAAAAAATAGCGGCTCAGTTAGCAGGAGTCCGCAAATATGTATAAATTTGTTGCAATACAGTTGGCTTAGTTTCATATAATGAGGACGGGAGAAATTTGTACGTATATGTTGCAAATCAAGAGACAAAAATGAGCCAGAAGCAAATAACACAATCAGTGACAGTTGGTAGCCGGGATATTTCAAAACATAGTTTCGTAACCAACTCCATCGTTGACGAGCTCCGCTCCGGCAGCTTTAAGCTAGGAGAGTTGTTACCTCCGGAAAGCAAACTAGCGGCCCAATTCAACTGCAGCCGACACACAATACGTGTGGCACTTAGGACTCTTTACGAGCGAGGGCTTGTAATTGGCCATCAGGGAAAAGGCACAATAGTTCAAAGCCTCCCCTCTCCTGCTCGCTACCGGTCAACCTATCAAACATTAGAAGACCTTCTTCAATATGCCAGCGAATCTTCAAGGGAGGTGCTGAGTATAAGTAAGAAAGAGGTTGCTGGTCAGCTAGCCGAGTGGCTTGGATCATCCTCAGGTTGTGTCTGGTGGGAAATAAAAACGATTAGAAAACGACGGTATGATCAAAAAGTTTTTGCCGCCTCTTCTATCTATGTCCCACAAAGTTGTGAAGAAGCGGTATTAACTTTACCCCATAGCGAGCTCCCACTATTCTCGATGTTAGAAAGACTTCCCAAGCACCAAATAGCAAAGATAGAACAGATTTTTTCTGTCTCTAAAGCAACTAAAGAAGAATCGACACCGCTTGAATTGAGACCTGATGATCCAGTCATGAGCGTAGAAAGAAGATTCTATGACGAAAAAGGGAGGCTAATCGAAGTGGCTCGCTCAGTTCATCCCCCAGAGTTGTACCAATACCAGATGACGCTGAGGCAATTAATTGGACCAAAGCATTAAGCAGTCATAAAAGTGGGTGCTAAAAATCACTTACATCTTAAATTACTAAATTAATAGAGTAGAGAGAAAACTATGTATAAAAAAGATAATCCCGTTACGCACCTTTGCACCAGCGATATCGACTCAATAACTATTCGTGGAAAAGACCTTTGCAGCGAGCTAATGGGGCACATGAATTTTACTGACTTCATTGTGTTCCACTTTCTAGGGAAAGAACCTTCTGCGCTCCAAAGGGCGGTAGTCGATACGGTACTTGTGTGCATTATGGAACATGGAATGACTCCATCGGCAATAGCTAGCCGTGTTACTTATTTAGGCGCACCAGAATCGCTACAAGGTGCCGTTGCTGCCGGACTCTTAGGCGCTGGCACTCGGTTTGTCGGAACTGCCGACCAAGCTGCGGCTTTACTCAAAAGGATTGTATCTCTGCCTGTGCCAGAACGGGAAAATGAGGCTATGAGAATAGCTAAAGAACACCAGGAATCAAAAAAATTCCTGCCTGGCTACGGCCACCCTATTCACATCAATGGAGACCCCAGAGTGAAACGGCTAGACGAGGTTACCCGTCACGCTGGGGCCAAGGGGGAATATTTGGATGCTATGTACATGTTGGGAAAAGCGATCAAAGAAGTAAGCGGCAAAAACATAGTTATTAACGTCAACGCCACTATTGGAGCGGCCCTCCTGGAAGCGGATATCCCGCCTGAGATCGCACGCGGATTTAACATCATTGCACGCTGCGCAGGATTGGTAGGGCACATATACGAGGAACAATCCGAACCCGCGGGCTATAAAATTTGGCAAGTTGCTGATGAAGCAGTGCCCTACCAGCGAGCAGATTCAGAATAACCCTTAACGGAGTTTCAGTTAGGAAGTTTCAATGAAGTTCATGTATTTTTTTCTCCCAGCACTACCGGCCACACACGAAGAGAGAATCGCCTTAAAACCAATAGCGTACCAGACTGAGCGCTGGCAAAAAATGATCGCGGAGGTCACGGAAATTTCTAGAATACTAGAGGATCTAGGTTTTACAGGCATCGCTTTCCCTGAGCACCATCTTCATAGTGAAGGACTAGAAATGGGAAGCCTCCCTGTGCTAACGCAACATATTATTCACAATACATCGACTCTCAAAGTAGGACCAATTGGGTACGTACTACCAGGGTGGAACCCACTTAGACTTGCTCTTGAAATCGCGTGGTTGGACCAGCTAACAAAGGGACGGACGCATGTTGGATTTGCTAGAGGGTACCAGTCTAGGTGGTTGAATCAAATGGCACAGAAAGTTCATGTAAGCGCTACGGTGACGAATCAAGGTGAGTTAGATGCACTCAATCGCGAAGTTTTTGAAGAAGTCTTTCAAATCCTAAAATTGGCCTGGAAAGACGAGCCCTTTCGCTTTAACGGCAAACATTATCAGTACCCCTTCCCTTATGAGACAGGCACTCCTTGGGCAGCTCATGAATGGACCCGCAAAGCGGGCTCCCCTGGCGAGCTCAATGATAAAGGAATGATTCAAGCAATCGACATAGTTCCTAAACCATTCCAAAAACCTCACCCTACTTTATTTCAAGCATTTTCTATGAGTGAGGAGACGGTTCGCTGGTGTGCTAGGGAAACCATCATCCCTACCCTATTCACTGCCGATCCGATACAAGTCCGACACTTTGCTGAAGCACATAAAGCTGAAGCCGCAACAGTCGGGCGAGAACTAGAGTTAGGGGAGTCTATGGGAGTACTGAGAACCATCTATGGGGCTAACGATAGGCATCTGGCAAAGAAAGCTATGGAAGATGGAATTCTGTATCCATTCAAGCACTTCTTTCATCATTTTGGATTCACCGAAGGGTTCCGTAATGAAAGAGACAACCAAAAGTATGGAGATAAGCCACTCCCTGTTAGCGAATGCACCACTGACCGCATGATTGACGCAGGATGGGCGCTAGCGGGCAGTAATTCTGACATCCGAAAACAGATGGATGCGTTGGTTGAAGCAGGTAATCCTGAGTGGTTCGTTTGGCAAGGAGACCAGGGGCTACTTCCACTGGAAGAGGTGAAGCGTAATATCCGTAAAATCGGTAAAGAAATATTACCCCACTATATTTGATATAAATAAAAATACGCTAAGATACGAGGCTATCCTCACCTCAAAGGACACCGAGCTTTTTCCTTATAACCTATAGAAACGGTACGTGCACATTACTGGATCACACAATTTAAATTCATACTTAAGCGCTTCGCTCTTGTTAACCACATATAGACGAATTAAACAAAGCAACTCCTACACATAATATGCCAAAGATCGAGTTCTTAGAAATGGAAGGACATCCAAGTCTGGATCACAGTAAAATTATCGCCGCTAAATATTTCACGTGCAGCTTGATTGGGCGTCGACCAAGCAAGACCGGCGTATATGTAAGCTTTTTCTCCTGCGAAATACTCTACCCCAAAATTTATCTCGTCGGCCCAATCTACCGTAGATGTGCTGGTGCCATAATAGTTTGGCTCGTCTAAATCGTGCTCAAAATAGTAAAAAGTAATCGCAAATCGTTCACTAGGAAAGGTTTTAATCTTGAAAAACTGAGTTTCTTGGTTCGAATTGAAGAGATGGTATTCTCCCGCGATCTCACCTTGGTAGAAGGTATCCCATTCTCGAGCATAAAACCCATAGAATAGAGATCTATAGGATTCATTCCTAAATGTATCTATTTCATCGCCCGAAAAATGGGAATACCTATACGCAAAAACGGTTGGCCATTTTAGCCAGTTAGCGCTGTAATCAGCCTCTAAATACCAGCCTAGCGCTTTGTTTTTTCTATTAAGACTATCCTTGTCACGCCCAAGCTGTAAAACCACTTCTCCATAAAGCTTTAACGCTGCCAGCCCAGATACTGGCACATCTAATGCTCTCAAGTTAACCGCTTGAATGCCATCGTAAGATGCGACGTCCCCTTTGTATATGTTGAGATACATTGCTCCGTATCGCCCTAGCGTACTTTCCTTGTTTTCTACGTTTACACCAGCTAACCGGGAGTCACCGAACCCTCCATCGCTCCTTAACCAAAAAAAATCGACATCTAAATCATCAGCGTAAACGCTAACAACAGCCGAATTTTTCCATGCATCAAAAGCACCGAGCCAAAACTGGCCTTGCTCTGACCCGATATCGAAATTTCCATCTCCTATAACTAACCCATCTCCAAACATTAACACCTGTGGTCCGACAGAAATATCAACATTACTATTTCTCCAACCCAAATGTGCTTCATCGATATCCACTCTCGAGTCTCCACTCGTTGCGAACTGACCCGATATTTCTCCATCTAAAAAGTTAGTGGCGCCCACCAGAGAAACTTTTCCGTAAAGCTCTCCGGATTGAAGGTCCGTGGTGAAAGCCAGACTTGGCTCCAACGATACTGAGGCACTGCTGCGAGTTTTTTCAGCAGGGTCGTCGATTGCACCATAGCCAAAGTTGATCCCATCTCCATACTGCAAGCCAAAGCGAATCTCCGCAGAAGGTCGAAAAGTCCAGTCATTCAGGTGATAATCCTCAAACGAGAAAACAGATGGAATATGCAAAAATGCGATTACTGCACAAGCTAAGTGCTTCCGATAAAAATAAATCAATTATTGCCTCCTAAATCCAAGCCTTTTATAAATGATAACTGAGCACTTTTTCCACTGTTGTTATTGCGGCGAATTCATTTCATCGCTACTTGACTGTTCCGCCCCAGACCAAAGATACATCGAGGATTGCGAAGTCTGCTGCCGTCCAATTGAAATCGAATATACGGCGTACGGCAATGAAATTGTAGAGTTCTCCGCCATCACACAAGATGAGTAGCAATGCCTTATTTAAAATAATCTTTGGAAAAGTTGCACGTTTTATATAGCACTCAGCAACTTGTCCAGCCAAAATATTTAAAGAGAGAGTTTTAAGTGCTTACCCGCTAGGTGCATGCCATTTTTCATATAAACTGGGAGACCTTCTTCGGACGCACCATTAACCTGGATTTCCCTGCAACCCCGTCGACGCGCCTCTTCGAAACCTGCCTGCAACAGCGGGCTCGCAAGACCACGTCCTCGGTAATGTTTGTCCACGATTAGATCTTCGATTAACGCATACTCTCCTCCAAAACGCAGTACATAGGAGAATGAAAGTGCCAAAAGCGCAGCTAGCTCTCCGTCCTTCTCCGAAAGGAAAATCAACCCTCTTTCCCCTTCAATCAGTTCTGGAAAGGCCCGACGAGCGTCTTGCCAATCGATATCAGGCAATTCAATATCTTCGGGAAAGCTTTCCAATAATCTGACAACATCTTCAAGATCTGACAGTTCTGCTCTCCGTATTCCGTTCATAAATTATTCCCCTGCTTGTGTTGTAAAATGACTCTCGCCACATCTCCATAGCACCCTTTCTTGTTACTCTCTTAGTCGGCTTTCTTCAAAATAGGAGTTATCTATCTCAATTTCAGCCTGTTCACTTAGCGCTTCAAATGTAACATAACCAGGGTACCTATAGGTTTCAGAGAGAGGTTCAGTAACGGCTTTAAGGAAGCTGTTCATAGGTAAAGTATCAATTTCGTCGTACACCGAAAACAAGATCGGAGCTAGAGCTCGTTTTTGTATCTCCGCATATTTATCTTGAGGAAAGTCGCAGCCGAAAAGAATAACTTGAGTCGGCATAACAAAAGAAGTGCTGACGCGACAACTGTCCGCATTCACCGAAACTGAAGCACCTTCGTAAACAGGATGTGTCCCGCACATCAAAGTTCCACAGCAGGCCGACATGGCAGTAGTATTAAACGCATCTTCACGCAGCTTAGAAAAAACAAGTAATTCGCGCGACGACTGCTCAACCAAGAACCCATTCGCAAAGTAGTAATCATCCAGGCCTCTTTTATACTTTACCACGTCAATTGGTAATGCGTTGCCTGGATGTTTACTGGCGGATATTAACCCTCTTTGTCGACAATCAAAGCACAAACACTCAAGCCGATAGCGCATCATTGGGTCACACAGTGTTAAGCGACATTCACGACAGCGGCATTCAAGAAATGAAGATTGGTCAACCATGACGTTCCTTTTTTTTCTGGTGTCAAAAGCCCAGACTCGTTAATTCTATTTCTCTATAGATGCCTGAACTACAAAATGCTATCGTTATAATATCGGTTATAAAGTAATAATTTCCTCTTTAAAGTGGAAAAATAGTTTTTAATAGCAGGATCCAATTATAAAAAATTACTTATTACCAATAATAGAAATATATCGGACAGAGGTCATATGGCTTTAATATATAATTTTGCTTACTAAAGAACTAAATCAGCTGAGAAAAAAATAAGGGGAGAAGATCATGGCTACAGTTATAACTGATAACTGCCAAAAATGTAGATTTACTGACTGTGTTGAAGTATGCCCAGTTGAATGTTTCCATTATGATGATGACATGCTCTATATCAACCCAGAAGTTTGTGTAGACTGTGGTGCCTGTCTCCCAGAATGCCCAGTCCAAGCTATTTTTGAGGAAGATGACCTGCCTGAAGATCAAAAGAAATGGACTGCACTAAATGCTTCCAGAGCTGCAGATCTGCCAGTTTGTTCTGAGCCTATGGACCCACTGGAGGGAGCAGAGGAGCGCAAAGAAGAACTTGGTTTCTAAAATTAGAGATCTTAAATGAGATATCCCACTTATGGCTTGCTCTATTTGACTGAATTAGTATGACTATACCTGAAAACAAACAAAATCCGCTGAAAATTGCTATTGTCGGTAGTGGCCCTAGTGGCTTTTATGCAAGTGAAGCTTTATTAAAATCAAATCATAATATAAAAGTTGATATGTATGAACGGCTTCCAGCTCCTTATGGTCTAGTACGAAGTGGAGTTGCACCTGATCATCCAAAACTTAAACAAGTAACACAAGTCTATGCAAAGATTGCAGAGTCACCTGATTTCAGGTTTTTTGGTAATGTCACTGTGGGCCAAGATATACCAACGGAAACTCTAAGCGCCTTTTATAATGCCGTGATTTATACATGTGGCGCTGAGTCTGACCGTAAGCTTGGAGTTGTGGGGGAAGACTTCCCTGGAAGCTATACAGCCACCGAATTTGTTGGTTGGTATAATGGACATCCAGATTATCGTGACCGCTCATTTGATCTTTCGCATGAAGTAGCAGTAATTTTTGGTCAGGGTAATGTAGCAGCTGATGTAAGTAGAATATTAGCCAAAAACCCAGATGAACTCAGATATACTGATATAGCTGAGCATGCATTAGAAGCACTCGAAAAGAGTAATATAAAAGATATTTATGTTATCGGTAGACGAGGACCTGCACAGGCTAAATTTACTTCTAAAGAGCTAAAAGAGTTTGGTGAACTAGAAGATTGCAATCCAGTTATAGAACAAAATGAACTAATACTTAATTCAATGAGTGAAGTAGAACTTGCAGATAAAACTAATGTGAGCAATAGAAAAGTCTATGAACTATTTAAGGGTTTTACAGGCCAGCCTCCATCAGCTGATAAAGAAAAACGAGTGCATTTCACATTTTTAAAAAGTCCAATTGAGATTTCTGGCAATGGTCATGTTGAACATGTGAAACTTGAAATAAACACCTTATCTGGAGACGCATTTAGTCAATCGGCTAGAGGAACTAGCAAATATATTGAACTTGATACTGGGATTATTTTTCGTAGCATTGGATATAAAGGTATTCCTATACTCGGTATACCCTTTGATGAAAAACGAGGCGTAATACCTAATATAGACGGTCGTATCATAGATAATAGTAGTATTCCCATACCTGGTCTGTATGTGTCAGGATGGATAAAACGAGGTCCTTCAGGAGTTATTGGTACTAATCGAGCAGATAGCGTGGCTACAGTAAACTCTTTATTGGATGATCTCACTCAACCATTTATGAAATCTGAAAAAATGGGTTCAAGCTCTGTAATGAAGTATTTAGATGAAGCTAAAGTTCCATATGTCACTTTTTCTGACTGGAAAATAATTGACCAGAGTGAAATTCTTCGCGGGGAACCTAAGGGGAAACCTCGAGAAAAATATACCTATACAGAAGAAATGCTCAATATCCTTAACTAACCTTTCAATTTTCGGTGATTAATCCCTCTATATTTTGCAATACTTTTTCACATCTACTTTTTAGAAAGAGACTAAGTCAGTAACAACATGGGAGAAACAGTATGTCTACAAATAAAAAGAGCCCCCCACTTCAGCGGGCGGATCCCAACAAGTCTTACGCGATGCCTTACATGTCACCACTTTATTTTCAGCCACCCATGCAGTATCGAGACAACTGGTCCCAGCAGGTGACGTTCAGGAGCGACCCGGAAGTCGTCGCAAAATTGATACCCCAACCACTAGTGCCAGATCCAAATGGTCTGATGTTTCTTCTAACTAGCTATTTCTTCGCGACTGGATTCGGCCATTACAGGGAATCAACCTTATGTGCAATGGCCAAATTCAAAGATAAGACTGTTAACTATACCTTATTTCTCATGCTAAATAACGACATGGCCATAGCTGGGGGACGCGAAATTTGGGGATGGCCAAAGAAAGCAGGCGACATTGAGATTAGTGAAAAAGACGGCGCCGTAAAGGCACAGATTGCGCGCGGCGGTACGGAGTTGATTCGGGCTAAGGTTGCATTAACGGAACTTATAGATCCTTCGATGCTTAGAGGTACTACAGAATACGTAAACTGGAAATTTATCCCTTCGGTAAAAAACGGTCAGCCACCGGAGGTCAATCAACTGACCCTAACTAAGCTGACGAATTTTGTTCCGCGTAAAGTTTACCGAGGTGCGGCAACTTTGGAATTCGAAGTTTCACCTGTGGACCATTACTCCGACATTCCAATCTTAGAAGTGATAGATGGAACTTACTATAACTCTGATTTCACTCTGGAAGATGGCGACATAATCCATGACTTTCTCTCACATTAACGAGGGATGGATGGTGCCGGAGAGAGGAGTCGAACCTCCGACCTTTTCATTACGAATGAACTGCTCTACCAACTGAGCTACTCCGGCAAACAGAACTGATAATTGATATCAACTGACGAAAACGAACAACTGCCCTATTTAGTAGTTATACGAACGACCACGTCAACTTTATCTAACTTCGTACCCAAAGGGAGTATTGGTAAATCACTCACGGTAACATTAGAAGAAGGAAAATCGACTAATGTCCCATCGTCTACATTATAGAAATGAAAATGGTCCGAAGGGTTAGAATCATAAAATACTCTAGTCCCATCCATCACTAACTCCCGAACCAAACCTTTTTGAGCGAATAAACCAAGCGTATTGTACACCGTGGCCTTGGAAGCCGATGCGCCATCAGCTTCCAGTCGGGCCTGAACATGCTCAGCAGAGAGATGTTGCATGGATTCAAGAAGAATAGCACCAATTTCAATGCGTTGTGCAGTCACTGTAATTCCCAACGACGTAAGCACAGCCGGAACGTCTTCTCGACGAATAGGTGGGACTATTGTTCTTTTCACGTTCATAGGATTGTGAGTATAACGCCAATTTAGACCCTGTCTAGACTGATGCGGTAATTAAGCCGTCTATATCCAGGTAAACCGGCCAACAAAGGTCAATTTATACTATATCGACGCTCCTCGTTTGATTTCTCCAGCCTGTACGAGTTCACGCGGTAGGCTGAAAACCACCTGCTCTTTTATGCCAGGGACCTCTTGAACATCAAAGCCGCCCCTATCTCGAAGAGTTTGCACGACCTGTTCAACAAGTATCTCTGGTGCCGACGCTCCTGCCGTCACCCCGACACTCGTTTTACCTTCAAGCCATTCAGGAAGGATTTCTTCCGCACTATCAATTAGAAAAGCCGAGATACCTTGCTTTTCAGCAATCTCTTTTAATCTCATGGAGTTAGAACTCGACTGCGAACCCACCACTAAAATTAAATCGCAGTAACTGACCATGCGTTTAACCCCATCTTGGCGGTTCTGAGTTGCATAGCAGATATCTTCTTTCTTTGGTCCAGAAATAGCCGGAAATCTTTTCCGGAGCGCATTTATAACCTCAGCGGTGTCGTCCATCGATAGGGTCGTTTGAGTAACAAATGCTAAAAATTCAGGTTTTTTAACCACTAATTTCTCAACGTCCGCTACAGACTCAACTAAATACATGCCGCCACGCCCATCTGCTTTCTTAACGTACTGACCTAGTGTTCCCTCAACTTCGGGGTGTCCGGCATGTCCTATTAAAACACACTCTTGATCCAAATTTTGATAAAACCCAACCTCCATGTGTACCTTAGTCACAAGCGGGCAGATAGCATCAAAAACTCGGAGCTTTCTTCTCGCGGCTTCTTCTCTGACTAACTTAGCGACACCATGCGCGCTGAAGATGACAGTTCCATCATCTGGGACTTCATCTAACTCATCAACGAATACCGCACCTTTGGCTCGCAAACCGTCAACTACATACTTATTATGTACGACCTCATGCCGAACATATACCGGCGCACCAAAGAGTTCAATTGCTCTTTCAACAATCCCAATAGCTCTATCTACTCCAGCGCAAAATCCGCGCGGATTGGCAAGGTGAATCTGCATTTTCTTTAGTTATCCACTTGTGTGATCATGACCACAGAATTATACCCTCATTCTAAACTCGATGCTCAAAGCTAATTATTACGTCAAACGGCGTTTTGCTTCTCAGAGTTACCAAAGACCATCATAACAACCCCCACACAGATACTTGTATCGGCTAAGTTAAATGCTGGCCAGTACCAATTTCCCCAGTATAGTTGTATAAAATCAACTACATACCCAAGAACTAACCTATCCAACAAGTTGCCTATTGCTCCTGCAAGGACAAAACAAATAGCACAGTGCATCCAAGTTTGAGAACCTCGCAACGAACAGAACCAAACCACTAGCCCGATGCTGATCAGTAAAGTCACTATAGATAAAAACCACCGCTGCCAACCATTTTGGTCATGCAGGAAGCTAAAAGCCGCTCCAGTATTATGTAAAAGCGTAAAGTTCAGACCTTCAAATAAAGAAAAAGGAATCCCATAACTTAAGTAAGATGTGGCAAGGGCTTTAGTGACCTGATCCAAGACGACGATCACAACGAGCGCCGCCACCCATTTCAGTAGCTTCTGCTCAAGGATAATCAAAGGTTAACTTCGCTCTTGCGGCCGCGGAATCTTTTTTTATCTGTTCAGCCATCGCGGAGAAAGAGTGAAACTCCATGTCGTCTCTAATTCTATCGCAAAACTGGACGCTTATTTTCTTACCATAACAATCCTCATCAAAATCAAAAATATGGACCTCTAAAACATATTTCGGATCATCAATAATTGGTCTTGACCCAGCATATGCCACGCCCATCAAAGGCTTAGGCCCAAGCCCATGAACTAGGGCAGAGAAAATACCTGAGATAGGGCACGTTAATCGGTATAAATTCAGGTTGGCTGTTGGGAACCCCCACTCCTTGCCTCGCTTATGTCCATGAACCACGTGACCTTCGATGCAATAAGGATGCCCTAGCATCCTCTCTGCTTCCCGCATGTAGCCATGCCTGAGAAGGTAACGGACATAAGTACTGGAGATGCGTTTGCCTATGAATAGAAAAGGAGGAGTTTGGTCCATCGAGAAATGATGCTTAGCGGCAAGACTAGATAATAAGCTGAAATCCCCGCCTCTACCCGTCCCAAACCGAAAATCATCTCCGATGATTAAAGCTTTGATTCCCATTTTTTCAACTAAAATGTCCTCGACAAACTTCTCTGGAGAATAACTTGCCAAATCCCGAGAAAAACGAAGTATTAGAATTTTATCAACACCGCATTCGGAAATTAGCTGCGCTTTTTCACTAAGACGAGACAGCCTTGCTGGTATCCGGCCATAACGAAAGAACTCCGCGGGTTGCGGCTCAAACAAAATCACAACACTTGGAACCTTGTAATGATTAGATTTAATAACCAACCGCTTTAAAATTTCAACATGACCCAAATGCACGCCATCAAAATTCCCAATAGTTGCCACGCAGCCGAAATGTTGGGATGTTAAGTTGTGTAATCCGCGAATAATTTTCATATTAATTCAAAACAGTCATATAGCGTTTTTCATCTGAAGATGGGGTTTCCTAAACCCAGTGCACCATAACACTGCACAATAAACCACTGTGCCCAATGTCATCAAAAACAGCAACTCATAAATTCTTTTAAAAACAGTCCAAGAGCCCCAATCCTCAAGTGGAGACATAGAAAAAAGCAAAGCGGCGGCCATCGCACAAACAGAAACCAAAACTCGCAAAGAGAAGCCAAGCCAGCCGCTAGAAGGTACGTAAATTTTAGCTCTGAACAAACCTCGCCACAAAAGAAATGCATTTACATTAGCTGCGAGTGCCGTAGCTAGGGCAAGACCAATATGGCCAAAGGGGATAATTAATATTAAATTAAATACTAAATTAACTCCAATAGACAGCATTCCTATTTTCACGGGAGTACGCATGTCTTGTCTCGCATAATATCCCGGCCCAAAAATTTTTATCGCCATGAAACCCAATAAACCAAAGGAATACGCAGACAAACTGGCTGCACACATTGCGATATCCTCAGCGTCCATCTCTCCATAACCAAAGAGTGTCCCTATAACTGGGCCCGCTATAAGAGCTAGGGCTAACGCCGCAGGTACGCCAATAAAAACAACCCAGCGCAAGGCCCAATCGATCATAAATGAATAACCTTCGCTATCTTGTTGAGCGTGCTTTCTTGCTAAATCCGGAAGCACGACCGTTGCCAGAGCGACTCCGAAAACACCTAAAGGAAATTCAACTATACGGTTTGACATATAGAGCCAAGAAATACTGCCCGCATTCAAAAACGATGCAAGAGTCATATCTAACATCAAATTAATCTGAACGATAGAAGCACCTAATGCGGCAGGGCCAATCAACTTTAAAAGTTTCTTTACGCCTGGATGACGCAACTTGAAACAAGGCCACAAAGAAAAGCCTAGTCTTTTGACACCTAAAAAAGAAAGTAAAAGCTGAAAAACGCCTCCAGAAAAAACGCCTATAGCAAGCGCTAAAATTGGCGTGCTAAATTGAGGAGATAAGTACAGAATTGAACCGATCATCGACAAATTCAAAAGAATTGGACTAAAGGATGGCACAACGAATCGACCATAGGTATTTAGTATCCCCCATGCCAGCGCCGATATTGATATAAAGCCGAGATATGGGAACGTAATGCGCAGCAAATCAACCGTCAAACCATATTTATCTGGCGAGCCGATAAAGCCCGGAGCAAAAACCATGACAAAAACGGGCGCAGCTATGACCCCAATAGCAACCACAGTCCATACAAAAAGCATTAGTACTCCACTGACCGCTGAGATTAATTCGGCGACTGCAACTTCTCCGTTTTTTGCGCGTGTTTCTGACAACACCGGAATGAATGCTTGAGAAAAAGCCCCTTCCGCAAAAATTCGTCGAAAAAAATTAGGGATTTTAAACGCTATGAAAAATGCGTCCGTGGTTAAACCGGCTCCGAAAAATGTGGCAATCAAAACATCACGGATATAGCCCAGCACTCTAGATATAAATGTCATCTGACCTATTACTGCAACAGAGCGTAACAATCTAATAGACAAGCGATTTTCCTTTAAATTAAAGAGCAAAATAAGCTAGTTACAGCATTATACAGTGTATTTTTTTAATTCCACCCCTCTTCCCCATTGACAATTACGTCCTAAAACAGCATAGTTTCGCCGCTTCTAACAGTGATTTTGGAGATTAACCAATTGGCGAACTCAGCCCAAGCAAAAAAACGCGCACGTCAGTCAGAAAAAAAACGTCAACATAACGCTAGCCGACGATCTTTTCTGCGCACGCGAATCAAAAACGTCCTTAGAGCGATTGACGCGGGAGACAAATCTTTAGCCGCAGAGGCGTATGCTTTAGCAGCACCTGTATTAGACAAAATGTCTGGCAACAAAATTATTCATACTAACAAGGCTGCAAGATACAAATCTAGGCTTAGCGCTAGAATTCAAAAGATGCCTTAGCTATATAGGCAAAGACAAAAAAAACTTTAAGCTCGGCCAGGCTCAACTAATAGATTATCTCGGTTTACCACCTCTTCCTCATGGACGAAACCAAGAGCGCTCTCAATGTCTCTGGAAGACAGCCCTTGGATACGAACGCAGTCGTCAGAGGAATAATTAGTTAGACCTTTGCCTATAACTTGACCTATTTCGTCAACTAACTCTACAAGGTCTCCCCTATTAAAGTCCCCTGTAATCTGCAAGAGTCCAGCGGCAAGTAAGCTTTTCCCTTGCGAGGTAATGGCCACTCTGGCTCCAGCATCCACAGTTATTTGCCCACGCACCCTCAGAGAACCAGCCAACCATTGTTTTCGAGCGGTAGTTTTCTCTCGACTCGAATAAAGCAAGGTCCCTGTCGACTCGCCTAGACCAATGTCTAGTAACGTGGCCTCTGCTCTCCCGTCCGCGATAATAGTGGATGTCCCAGATCGAGCCGCTAATCGAGCAGCCTTCAGCTTCGTTCTCATACCCCCTCTCCCCCATTCTCCCCCGCCACCGGCTAAAGCATCCAATGCCAGATCATCAACAAGAGCATACTTCACTCGCTCCACATTATCTCGGAGCCGAGGGTCGGCTGTCATAATTCCTGATTGATCGGTCAGAATCACTAACATATCGGCCTCTATTAAATTACAGACCAAACCTGCCAGCGTATCGTTATCCCCCAGGCTAATTTCTTCAGTTGCAACTGTATCATTCTCGTTTACCACAGGGACTACGCCAAGAGACAGAAGAGTGGACAATGTTCCTCGAGCGTTCAGATAACGCGTCCTATCAGCTAGGTCTTCATGTGTTAACAACACTTGAGCGGCGATCCGGCTGTGTTTCTCAAAAGCTTGTTCCCAGACCCTAATTAAACCCATCTGGCCAACTGCAGCGGCGGCTTGCAGTTCTGGTAGAGAATGGGGGCGTACATTCCAACCTAATCGCGCGACTCCTTCGGCAATAGAGCCTGAAGTTACCAAAACAATCTGGCGACCTTCGGCGATAAGTACTGTTATTTGGCTCGCCCACTTATCAATCGCAGATGCATTAAGACCTAAGCCATCATTGGTGCTAAGTGCGCTGCCAATTTTCACAACCCATCGTTTTGATTTGCCAAGCTTTTCCCGAACTTCTTTTAATTCTTCCATGAGTTTCAAGCTCTATCCTGTTCAACAAGCCAGTTATATATGGCGTACATCAATGTCTCGCAACCTTTTCCTGTAGCCGCGGAGACCCTGTGAATCGACCCTGTCCAACCAATATCTCGCAAACCACTCTCGATGTCATCGACCTTCCCCTGCCCAATTAAATCAATTTTCGTGAGAATCACCCACCGTATCTGATCGGCAACCCCTTTTCCATATGCCTCGAGTTCACTGCCGATTGTTGAAAAATCTTTTAACGGCTCTCTCTCAGGGTCGGTCCTCGAGACATCAATCAAATGTAAAAAAACCCGAGTACGTTCTAAATGCTTGAGGAAGCGAAGCCCTAGGCCAGCTCCTTGAGCGGCCCCCTCAATTATTCCTGGGATATCGGCGATAACAAAACTTTGGTGGGTATTCAATCTAACAACACCTAAATTGGGGATTAATGTCGTGAAGGGATAATCGGCCACTTTAGGACGGGCCGCGGAAACCGCGCTAATCAATGTCGACTTACCCGCATTAGGCAACCCAACCAAACCTACATCGGCTAAAAGCTTCAACTCCAATCTCAGCTCTCGCGTTTCCCCTAGCGAGCCTGGAGTGATCCGACGTGGTGCTCTATTTACGCTACTTTTAAAACGCGTGTTACCTAATCCATGAAATCCGCCTTGAGCCACTAGCAACTTCGAATCATCCGATATTAAATCACCGATGACTTCCTCGGTATCAGAGACATACACCAATGTGCCTTTAGGTACCTTGACGACAAGGTCATCCGCACTTTTCCCAATTCGCTCTCGTCCAGCACCCGGAGCGCCGTTTTTAGCTCGAAAAATTCTCTTGAATCTGAAATCAACTAACGTGTTTAAATTACTATCTACTTCAATATATACGCAGCCTCCATCACCTCCGTCACCCCCATCAGGCCCGCCTTCAGGAATATACTTCTCCCTCCTAAAGCTAAGGCAGCCGTCGCCCCCTTTCCCCGCTTCAACAGTGATGGTCGCCTCATCTACAAATTTCATCTCGTTAACTCACATCTACTCAATAAAAGCAAACACATACAAAAAACCCCGTTAAAACGGGGTTTTTGTGCTTTGTAATAAACAGTTTAATTATCCAGTTATTACACTCACAAAACGTCTATTTAACGGCCCTTTCCTCTGGAAAAGAACCTCGCCATTATTTTTAGCGAACAATGTATGATCTCTCCCGACTCCCACGTTAATCCCTGCATGAAAATGCGTGCCTCTTTGCCGAACCAAAATATTACCGGCGACAACCGCTTCTCCACCATATTTTTTCACGCCCAATCGTTTGGACTCAGAATCTCTTCCGTTTCGAGTACTACCACCAGCTTTTTTATGTGCCATATTCCTAGCCTCTCTGTACGCTAACTATTTCTACCCTAGTGTAGTTTTGACGATGACCCATCTGCCGACGGTAATGTTTACGCCTCTTAAACTTCACAATTCGTATTTTCTCACCGCGCCCGTGCTCGATGACTTTTGCAATCACACTCGCACCCTCTAATACAGGAGCGCCGACCGAAATGTCATCCCCATCCGAAATCATTAAGACTTCATTAAAATGGAAGTCGCTACCGGCGTCACTCAATAAAGTTTCTACGTTTAACTTGTCGCCGGGGGTAACTCGGTACTGTTTACCCCCAGTCTTTATAACTGCATGCATAATTTTTACCAATGCTAATATCAATATATAGCGAAATACTTTTACGTGGAGGGCGATTCTACGGAAATAGACAACTGGAAACAAGAAGAATTAGCATAATACAATGGGTTTCTTTGAGGCGTCTTGACAAAGGCTTAGCTACAAACCGTAAGAAATTTAAAAATACTAAATAAGTGAGTGAAGTTATCAAAATAAATATTGAAGAAATGAGGAACCTTATTTCGGTAGAGGCCGACAAAGTGGATGAGTTGCTAATGGCGAATTTAACGTCAGAGATTCATCTTATCAACCAGCTTGGGTCGTATATTATTCAAGGAGGAGGCAAAAGAATACGTCCGTTAATCGCTCTGCTAAGCGCAAAATCACTGGGATACACAGGTCATCAGCACATCGATATAGCCGCTATTTTAGAGCTTGTTCACACTGCGACACTGCTACACGATGATGTTGTCGACAGCAGCAAGCTCCGAAGGGGACGTCAAACTGCAAATGAACTCTGGGGGAGCGAAGCGAGCGTCTTAGTGGGAGATTTTCTGTATTCGCGCGCTTTTCAAATGATGGTCGCTTTAGATAACAACAAAATTTTAGGGGTTCTAGCTGATGCCACGAATGTGATCGCGGAAGGTGAAGTAATGCAGTTGCTTAATTGTCATGACCCAGAGATTACGGAACTTAGATATTTAGTTACCATTAGAAACAAAACCGCAAAACTTTTTGAGGCTGCGTCAGGCTTAGGCGCTGTTCTAGCAGGCGAAGGAGAGGAAACCACCGCAGCCATGAGCGCTTATGGGATGCACATTGGCACAGCATTCCAATTGGCTGACGATGCTCTTGATTATAGCTCGTCTCCCGATAAACTAGGAAAGAACATTGGTGACGACCTTTCAGAAGGTAAACCCACTCTTCCGCTCTTATACGCTATGTGGCATGGAACGGCAGGACAAGCGGACATTATTCGCAAAGCAATTAAAACTGGAGGCTTGGATCAGCTCTCATCTATTACTGAGGCTATCGAGTCTACAAACGCCATTTCTTATACTAGGAAATTAGCGGAAGAAGCAGCTGAAAAAGCGCTTGCTTCGATTAGAGACGTTCCTCAAAGTCCATATAAAGACGCGCTGGAAAGTTTAGTACGATTTTCTTTTAGACGCGATTCCTAAAGCGGAGCCAAGATGTGCTGGATTGTTTATATGTTAAAATGTAGCGATGGTACCTTGTATACTGGGATCACCAACGACTTAACAAAACGTCTTGCCGCACATAGTAATGGGCATGGAGCAAAATACACAAAAGGTCGCGGGCCGCTGCAACACGTATATTCAGAAATAGCCGACGATCGGAGCACGGCTCAAAAACGAGAGTCAAGCATAAAAAAACTTTCGCGAGCAGAAAAACTGCGGATGATTAGCTATAGCCCGAAATTAAGCGGAACGTAGCTCACTAATCATTGCTCTCAAAATGTCTCCGTCTTCTGGAGTGTTTACGGGGATACTAAATTCAACATTTGTAACAATGCCGCTGTACCTGTCTTTAAGGATAGGCACAATGTTGTCGTAGGTACCGACGCATGCAAATTGGTGCAGAACATCATCTGAGATTTGAGATGGCATCTCCTTCCAGCGCTGAGCGCGAGATAACAGCTTAAGGTCGTCTGCCAAGCTCTCTAGCCCATGCGCTTCGAAAGCTGTTCTATATGCAGGGGTAGATGCATAAAATGCAACTCGGGCCCGTATATCTCTTATTTTGATTTGAAGACCGTCTTCATCAGGAGCAGTAGCAATAAGGGGCTTAATACTCATAGAAAAATCTACTATCGACCGTGAAGACTTAGCCGCGCCTCGATGAACAGCCGGCCACATAACATTTTCAATATAGCCAGCAGTGCAAACAGGATGGGGCCGCAAGCCCTCGGAAACCTCTCCGGCAACTTCACACATATAGGGATTCACGGCTGCTAAGTGAATTGGAATATGGGGTACGTCAATAGGTCCTGGGTCAAATAAAGGAACCGTTAGATTTATATTATAATGCTGGCCGCTGAAATTAGGCTGATCAGAATTTTGCCAAGCTCGCCAGATCTCTTTAACCGCAAGAACATACTCGCGCATCCAAGGTCCCGCAGGAGTCCATTTGAAACCATAGCGACGCTCAATATGAGCTCGAACTTGTGTGCCTAAGCCTAGTGTAAATCTGCCACCTGAGAGGCTTTGCAAAGTCCAGGCACTCATCGCTGTGACAGCAGGGCTTCGGGGAAACGCGATCGCAACTGCCGTGCCGATGCCAACTTTTCTGGTGGCATGTGCAGCCAAGGCCATCACTGCATAGGGATCGTGCTTAGTCTCCTCAAACATGATGTTATCGAAGCCAATCTTTTCCGCGCTAAGGGCTTGCTCAGGAACAGTTTGAAGGTTAAAAGGCTGTGAAGGTTCTCGCAGCCCCGGATCAACTTTCCCAAGCGGCAATAGCGTATCGACCTTCATTACTTAAGCTAGGGAAAGTAAAGTTGTTTTTTCAGCACAACTTAGTTAGTTATAACAAGGTCGACCTGAAACGGATCAGCCCCGCTTTTAATTGCAAATAGTTTACTGTCGTCCTCGTTATAGCCTAGATCGACACTTACAGAATCGGTCATCTTAAACTTTAGCTCAATGGCGCTAGTTGTAGTGACCGTCTTAGAAGCGCTTAGCGCTGCGGCTACTAGAAGACGATCCGCGTTTTGGAACTTCGTAGCAGTCGTTAGGTCTGCTTCTAACAACTTAGCACGCATAGTGCCTGACGACATACTCATACCGTCATCGTCTACAGCTGAAAAAATAGCACCATCTCCTCCCTCACCAAACGAGTCAAAAATTTCATAAGTATATGCAGCTGCGGGGGTATTATCACCACAATCCATAGCGGGAGTTTCAGGACCAGCATTTAGTACACCGTCACGCCCTCCTGCATAAGCAGTCGTACTGTCTATAGTCCAACATTGCGTCCCTGAACTAGTAGCGCCATTGACAGCGATACTAAATTGCTCAGTATGCTTAATGCCTAGTTTGTTTTCTAATACTAGGACCATATGATCGTAGGTACCTAAAGACATCGCGCTACTTGTATCGAGGCTGGCTTTCTGTGGGTAGCTAATAACATGGTCTACGCCAGTGTCGCTATTTACTAAGAAAGAACAGCTTGGCAAATCGTTGTTGGTATATAGATTCGCCGTACAAAGACCAAAACGAAAAACTTTAATTTCATAGAAATCTGGAATCTCTTTACACGCATCTCCCGTATTTCCATCGGTATCAGTCACAGGCATGCCACTCGTTGTCGCGATTATGGCTCCATCAGAATTTCTAGTGCAGGTGGTTTCTGTTTCAGCACTCACATATAACGAAACCGCGAACAAGACTGAGGCAAAAAGTAAGTCAAAATTTAATTTCATTTTTTCACTGTTGAGTTATCTTTAAAAATGACACTACCATTGTGGAACAAAAAGGACAATCGATCTAATCACTCTAACAGAGTCCAGGATCTCCGGAATGTGCGTCAATAGCGGAAAATTCTTTTAAAAAGCACACGAGTTCTTAATTCAGGTACACCTGAAAAATAAGTAAAGTCGATGATTCTTCTGAAGGGAAACGGCCCAACAGGGAGTCGGAATATCTCATATAACGCCTAGTTAAATACGAGCACTCCTTTCATAATCGAATAATGGCCAGGAAAACTGCAAAAGAACTTGTAGGATTGTCCTTTTTCAAATGCAGCGGTATCGACAACTGCATCGGTGATACCACCGCCACCGATCAACTCGGTTTTGAGCAAAATAGGGGCGTCCGCCGGCAAATAACCACCCTTGGCTCCATGACTCATATTGACAGATCCGACGACTGCTTGAAAATCACTGTCTTTAACAACCACCACATTGTGTCCCATAATGTTAGCGGGAAGCGTCCCAATGTGATTCAACGTAATTTTAAATTTCGAGCATGATGCATCGACCTTTATCTCCGTGACATCGTAACGCATCATATCGGATCCATTCACAGTCACCTCACAAGTTGCCGCAAACGCTTGGCCTGAAAATATCAAAAATGTAATCGCAAAATAGCGCAGCTTTTTCATAGTTTCCTCACGGTTTATATTCACAACTATACACGAACGCACCTTTAATAAAGTGCTCAATCAACAAAATAGCTGGCATAGGATCAACTTATTTTTTTCTTGATACTTCGCTTACGTTTCTCAAAAGTCGAAGCCGCTTTTCCCCCAGCCCGTCCCCTCAGAGGCTTCATCCCTTTGCCTCTAGTCTCAGATTGCCCTTTACCATCAAACTTGTGATCCGGTTTCTTGCTAGGATCAGGTTGGTAGGACGACAACTTAACAACCTTTTTTCTACCTTCCGCAGCACTGGCTAGATTAGTTTTCTTTCGATCTTTGTTATCACCAGCGGCTCGTTTGTTCTTTGTTTCAAAAGGTGCGTCCTCCCCTCGGTTCCTCTTTGCGATATATCCCTTTTTATCAAAAGAATTACCGCTTCGCGAGCGTCTTTCGCGACTACCCCGCGGTTGAAAGCTATCAGGTAATTTCTTAACGGCGATATCTTGTTCTAACAACAATTCGGGAGAAATAGCTTTTAAAAACAGCTCTGCCGCTTTTTTCGAAAATTCAACATGAGTGTCTTTTTCATTAATGATAATTTTCCCCACATCCCCATGCTGAAGCCGCCCTACCTTGCATAGCATAGGGAGTAACCAACGTGCCTCAATGTGGTCTTTCCGTCCAGCAGACAGAACAAACCATACACCTTGTGTAAAAGCGTGATTCGAGCCGGATCTCTTTCCCCTGTCGTTAGATGAGTCGGCGCTTGGAACATCCTTGAGCTTCATAGACGCTAATCGACCGGCACGAAACAATCGGACAAAAGCAGCAGCAATTTTCTGCTCTCCATGACAATCAACAAGTGTCTTAACTAGTTCAATCTCATCCTCAGCAATAGGCTCTACCAATTCAGGAGCCTGCACTATCCTTTGATCATCGCGTTTTAGAATTTCCGATACCGAGGGAGGGGCGCCCCAAGCTGCGGTGACATTGGCATGCTTAAAAAGAATTTCTGTTCTGCGACGGGCATTGCCCGGAACCATGAGAACGGTTGTTCCTTTTCTGCCAGCTCGACCAGTCCTACCACTTCGATGCAACAGGATTTGGCTATTTTTTGGAATATCAGCATGAATGACCAGCTCTAAATTGGGCAAATCTAAGCCACGTGCCGCGACGTCAGTTGCAACACACACCCTTGCACTGCCATTACGCAAGGCTTGAAGTGCATAGGTTCGTTCTTTTTGGCTCAACTCACCCGATAGAGCAACGACAGAGAAACCCCTACTAGCGAATTTACCAGTCATCTCATTAACTGCAGCTCTTGTCCCACAAAAAATCAACGCATTTTTCGCGTCGTAGTAACGCAAGACATTAACAATAGCGTCTTCACGGGTTTTTGCGGATACGTTGTAGGCTTTATAGTCAATATCGACGTGTTGTTTGTCTTCTTCTTTAGTGCTTACTCGCACAGCTTTATTCTGATAGTTCTTAGCCAAAGTGACAATGGGCTTTGGCACGGTAGCTGAAAGCATGAGCGTACGCCGACTCTTGGGCATTGTTTGCAGGATAAATTCCAAATCATCACGAAAGCCCATGTCCAACATCTCGTCGGCTTCATCTAGAACCACAGCCTTGATGTCTTGTAATTTAAGAGATCCCCGCTCAAGGTGATCTTTAAGTCGTCCGGGCGTACCGACTACGATATGAGTCCCTCTAGACAAAGCCGACCTTTCAGTCCGCATGTCCATGCCGCCCACGCAGGAAGAGATAGCTGCGCCTGTGCCTTTGTAAAGCCATAATAATTCGGCCTTTACCTGCAAGGCCAGCTCTCGGGTAGGGGTTATAACCAGAGCAACCGGGGCAGTTGTCGGGTCGATTTTTTCCTTCTCTCCCAACAAGGTAGAAGCCATTGCGAGTCCAAAAGCAACGGTCTTACCTGACCCCGTTTGTGCCGACACCAATAGGTCTCTATCTTTCAGCTCTGGCTCTAACATAGCGTTCTGCACTGGGGTCAGACAGGTATATTCTCTTTGAATTAATGCTTCTCGGAGCGCGGGGACAACTTCATCAAATAAAGGCATATGGTTACAACGTAATTAAATTCTATGGGTGGAAAAGGAATACCGAAGGTAACGTTTTTGCTAAAAAGGCAGTTTTTGCTAAAAAGGCATCAGGCATCAGGCATCAGGCATCAGGCATCAGGCATCAGCTATTATATTGCACTGCAACATATAAATCTATAAGTAGCACATCTGGATTTCAGTCTCATGATATTATTACCTTGAAAATATACCCAATCGTGTTAACAGGTGGTTTCGGTCTATTATACGTCGAAAACGAATAATGGCGCAGTAAAGTTTTAATGAACACCAAGCCGCGGCTGCAGCAAAACTAAAACCTAACAAAAAAACTTAAAAAAGTAATAGAAAATGGATACAGCGCCCACTATAGAAGACGAACAATTCCAGACTGAGATCCTCGTTGGTGTTTCTCGCACTTTTGCATTAACGATCCCCCAACTTCCTGGAGTACTTAGGCGGGCCGTAGGAAATGCGTACCTGTTATGCCGAATTGCAGATACGATAGAAGATGATCCGGAAATGTCTAAAGAAGAAAAAGTGAGATTTTCAGATTGGTTCGTATCTGTCCTTCGAGGGGACAAAGACCATGTACGCTTTGGAAAAGACCTTTCAACTAGCCTAGCTATAAGTACGCCTGTCGCAGAAAAAGAACTCATAAAAGCCTCGGGAAAGGTGCTTCGAATAACGTACGATTTGAACAACACACAAAAAGCAGCCATCACCAGATGCGTCCTGACAATGACCAAAGGCATGATGTATTACCAGCAAAAAGAAACACTAGATGGCCTAGCGGATCAGAGCGAAATGGATCGGTACTGCTATTATGTCGCTGGCGTCGTTGGAGAAATGCTCACCGAACTATTTTGCGACTACTGCCCCGAGCTAAAACAAAAAAAAGAACTGCTCCTTCAACTCTCTGTCTCGTTTGGCCAAGCACTGCAAATGACCAACATTCTAAAAGACGTTTGGACCGACCAAGAACGAGGGGCGTGCTGGCTCCCCCGCAAAACATTTGAAAAACACGGAGTATCGTTCAAAACACCCGTCCCAGAAAATGGCGGCGAAGCTTTTCGCAAATTTATGCTTGAAATGCTTGCGACTACATACGGGCACCTAAGTAATGCTCTAATTTTTACTCTACTGCTGCCCCGTAATCAGACAGGGATAAGGAGATTCTGCCTATGGGCTCTTGGGATGTCTCTGCTGACGATCAAAAAAATTCGGAAAAATCCGAATTTCACTCATGGCTCTCAAGTGAAAATATCACGCAGGAGCGTGAAAATAACAGCTGCAACCACCAGCTTTTTCGTTATGTCAAATACTGCACTTAAAATGCTGTTTAAGATAAATGCCATAGGCTTACAAAAAAAAGAAATTCAGATGCCTTTAACTAGTATTTCTGATTTAACCACATATCAGAAACAGAATTAATCGTGCATTTTGGAGTCATTACCGCCATGCCTGCCGAGGCCAGAACATTTAGAGGCCACTCGAGCTATTCAGGACAAAGCAGCTGGCACGTTGCGACCGCGGCTGCGGGCCAAAAAAACTCGATGTTGTCGGCGAAAAATCTTCTCGAACAAGGGTGTGACTTTCTCATCAGTTGGGGAGTAGCTGGAGCACTAGACCCACAACTTGACGTAGGGGAGCTTATAATAACTAATGCCGTCATAGATAATGAAAGCCAATATTTTAGGTTCGATCCTGACCGTCTTAGCTCATTGACAAGAACTCTTAAGTCTTTGAATCCTAAAGTGGGTGGGCTACTCTACAGCACGAAAGAAGCAGTACCGTTAGCAACAGAAAAACAGGAGCTACACGAAAAATTTCATGCTGAAGTTGTAGATATGGAAAGCGCCGCGATTGCAAAAGTCGCATACGATGCGAAGATAGACTTTGTGGCTATTCGTTGCATAGTCGACCGAGCGGATTGCGACATACCTATGGTCGCGACCAGCACCTTAAAAGAAAACGGAGAGGTTGATATTTTTCAACTCCTTGCAAGCCTAGCGCAAAACCCACGGCAAATTGTGCCACTAATGCGACTAGGCTTTAATTACTATTCAGCGCTCCGCCATCTGAAAAAAGCGGCAACTCTTTTACAACAATGTCTCTAAAAAATCTCTCTTTACGGACTATGGCTTCTGTCACTCAATACAGCTTGAAACACAAGTATTGGGTTTTGGCTGTGGCTTTTCTCGGCGCTAGTGTGTGTAGTTGGGTTACCGTATTGAACGCAAAGATAAACACAAATACCGAAGATATGATTTCGTCCAAAGTACCATGGAGAATCGCTCAAACAGACTTCAAACAAGCTTTTCCTGCTTTCTCAGACACTATTGCGATAGTTATTGACGGGCCGACTCCAGATTTAGCGGATGAGACAGCTGAACACTTTATATCCGAGCTAGCTGGTATAGGCCTTAGCCCACAACAAATTTTTTACTTGGAAAACAGCGCATTTTTCCGAGAAAACAAATTTTTATATCTCTCTCTCCAAGAGATAGAAACATTATCGACAAGACTCACAAATGCTCAAGCAATGCTTGGAAGATTGGCTGCCAATCCAACTTTAAATGGACTGCTCGCACTCACTAATGAAATAAATGAGCGCTCGAAAAGCACGCACGACCTTGAATCAGAGAAATTTATAATAGTGCTGACCGAAGCGTTAGAACGATCGGAAGGCAGCTCTATCCCGATGTCTTGGCAGAATTTATTGGCAGGTGATTCCTCGTCCCTAAAAACGCATAGGCGAGTAATCGTTATCGCGCCTGAACTGGACTTTAGTCAAATCTTGCCTGCCAATAAAATCATGTCTGAACTTCGTACTCTGATCAGCAGCTTCAAGTCAGATCTTTGGCCAGAAATCACCATAAGACTCACTGGCTCTGCCGCACTTAGCCATGACGAATTGCAAAGTGTTATAGAAGGTGCAAAGCAAGCTGCGGCTCTGTCGTTAACACTAATTATCGTTGTTCTTCTGATAGGCTTAAGATCATTCACTTTACTGCTAGCGATTCTTTTCACGCTACTGACAGGACTAGCCTTTACTGCCGCATTTGCAACGGTCGCTATTGGCACTCTAAATATGATTTCGATAGCCTTCGCCGTATTGTATGTGGGTCTAGGGGCTGACTTTGCAATTCACTACTGCTTGCGATTTCAAGAAGAAAATCTTTTTCAATCTAAACCCAAGGCTATAACTGCCGCAGCTCGTCACGGAGTCGTGCCACTCGGGCTATGTGCACTGACCAGCGCGGTTGGCTTTCTCGCATTCATCCCAACTGACTATAAAGGTGTAGGCGAGCTTGGAATGATTGCAGGTGTCGGGATGCTTGTAAGCTTTGTTATGAGCTTCACGGTTCTTCCCGCCTGCTTATCAGTGCTTCCAGCGAAAAAAAATAAGATACTCTTAAATGGGGAAACAGAACCAGCCAAGCATAAAATTACCGAGACCTCCTCAAAGTATCTTGTGAGCATGTTAGTTATCATTGTGTCTACAGGCTTATACGTATCAAAAGATATCTCCTTCGATATCAACCCACTACACTTAAACAACCAGAACGCTGAGTCCGTGAAAACTTTACATGAAATGTCTTTAGATAAAGAGAACCCACTAGACGAGATTGCCTTTGTTGCAGCCGACATGTCGAATGCATTAGACATAAAAAAGCGCCTGTCTAAAGTATCAAAGGCTGGCAACGTTACTCTCATCTCATCTTTTATTCCGCAAGAGCAGGCCTCAAAACTAATTGTCATCGATGAGTTAGGATTAGTGATGGGAGGGGAATTTAAACTTACCGAGAACTTAAACACGCCAGCGCTTAACAGTGACACCCTTAAAGTTGGTTTGATACAGAATATCAAAACGATTAACGAACATCTCAACCCGTCAAATGTGTTGCTGCGTTACAAGGCTCAGCTGCAAAAAATACTAAATAACATTAGCCAAACCCACGACTATCAAAACTTAAAACATAGCCGAGATATAGAGGCACTAACCATGCGTCACTTCTCTCCATTGATAAAAAAGATAAATGATGGACTGTCTCCGAGCGGTGTGAATTTCGAGAATTTACCTGCTACCCTTAAAAACCGATGGGTAACTAAAGAAGGTCGAATCAGATTACAAATTGATCCGAAAGAATCGTTAGATTCTAACGAAAAAATTTCTGCCTTTATATCTAGCGTAAGAAAAGTTACTGGTCATGGAGCTACCGGCACCCCTATTATTAGCCTAGAAGCGAGTCACTCAGTACTCACGTCGTTCACTCAAGCGTTTGTAACCGCCTGTCTTGTTATCATCGGGGTGCTTTGGATGTCTTTGAGGAAACCGTTCTATGTGGCCATCGCTCTTATCCCAATGGTCTTGGCATGTGTAATAACAACCTCAATCATGGTTTTAGTAGATTTATCATTTAACTTTGCCAACATCATTGCTCTCCCATTGATCATAGGAATTGGTGTAGATAGTACACTGCACATCATTCACCGCCATATCAACCACGGGAGCTTGTCGATGAATTTCATGCAGACCAGTACCGCACGGGGAGTAATTCTCAGCACCCTGACTACAATGGCTAGCTTTGGCAACTTGGCCATTTCACCCCATGCGGGCACTGGGAGTATGGGCCTTTTACTGAGTTTAGGACTTTTAGTAACTTTAATTAGTACGCTGGGATGCCTCCCGTTATTACTTCGTATATATGTAAAAAAGAGTGCCAAAATTGCGCACTAAACCTTGGGATGCGCAAGCGGCAGCTTGGCTGATAACCCCTTGCAAAAACTCTAACCTAATCCATCCTAATCACTTCACTCTACTAAGGTTGATTATAGGGCTTGTAGGAGCATGGCTCTTCGCCAAAGGAACTTATCCTAATGCAGCGGCGTGGCTAATCGTCACATCTAACTTCATTGACCATATGGATGGAGAGTTAGCTCGACTTGCAAATAAACAAAGTCAATTTGGGCATATTTTTGATCTGGCATCAGATGCTTTGGTCACCGTATCAATGTTTGTAGGAATAGGCTATGGCGTAGCCATTTTTTCAGAAGTTAATTACGCGCTGGAAGCGGGCATAATTTCAGGGATATCAGTGGCTCTTATCTTTCATCTACGGTATCTAATAGAAGGAAAACACGGAAAATCGAGGATTCGCCAAGCTCGTTGGGGAGGCTTTGAAGCAGAAGATATTCTGTATTTAATACCGCTCGTTACCCTCCTGGAGAGCTTAAGTTCTTTTTTATATTTAGCTAGTCTAGCCGCTCCTATAGCTGCTCTTTTTGTAGCATTTCAGTACAAAAATATTATGGCTTGTGAAAAATGACGACTCTGGTAACTGGTGCGACAGGCTTTCTAGGAAATGCAGTCACAAGGGCGCTCTTAAATGAAGGCATCACCTTAAAGCTCTTAAAAAGAGTATCGAGTGACACCAAGACCATCTCTGATCTAGATGTCCCTATTATTAATGGAGATCTCCAAGATAGCGGCTCTCTAGAACGCGCGTTGAGAGGCTGCGACACTCTTTACCATGTTGCAGCCGACTATAGATTATGGGTTAAAAACTATAATGAACTTTACGCTAATAACGTAGTGGGAACAGAAAATATTATGCGTGCTGCAATGCGAGCAGGCGTTAGTAAAATTGTTTATACCAGCAGTGTCGCGACTATCGGCTTAATGAATGATGGGAGTTCGTCTTGCGAAGACACTCCTTCAAGTCTTAAAGACATGATTGGTCACTACAAGCGTTCAAAATTTTTAGCCGAAGAGATTGTGAGCCATCTTGTGGCAAAAGAAAATTTGCCGGCTATCATTGTAAACCCCTCCACACCCATAGGGCCCCGCGATCCTAAACCGACTCCTACGGGAAGGATTATCCGAGATGCCGCTAACGGCCGTATGCCGGTATACATCGACACAGGCCTTAATGTCGCTCATGTGGACGATGTGGCGAAAGGCCATTTACTTGCCCACGATAAAGGCCAGATAGGGCGTAGATATATTCTTGGCGGCGAAAATAAAACTTTAAAAGAGATCCTCGATATCGTTGCCACATACTGCAATCATCCCGCTCCTCGCTTGAGAATCCCTAGATCGGTCATCTACCCGGTTGCATTTGCCTCTGAGGTTTGGGCTAGTCTAACTAATGGGCCGGAACCTCAAACCACAATTGATGGGTTAAAAATGGCTGCTCATAAAATGTTTTTTTCATCCGCACGAGCCTCTGAAGAGCTTGGCTACAGCGCGCGACCTGCTGAGATGGCCATTCAAGACTCATTAGAGTGGTTCCAAAAAATGAAAATGATAGACTAAATGCTGGACCTAAAGCTCTTCAAGATCGGATTTTGATATAGCTTCGGGATTAACTGAGTACAATATCGCTAATAAAAAGCTCGCTGCCAACCAAATCAGCTCCCGAAATCGTCTGATGAGGGCTACTGCTAAACCTGCAGAAGGAACCCCAGTAAGGGAACCAACAACAATAAAGAATGTTCCTTCTTGTGTACCCAATCCAGCGGGTATAAAAAACGTGATAGTGCGAACCAGTTGAACAAGGCTCTCTATAATGATCACCTCCGCAAGGGTGAGTGGATAACCGATAAGATGCAAGATCGCGAAAACCTCTACAACGCCAAGAAGCCAATTAGCCATAGCGGCCAAGCAAGCACCGCTAAAACGCAAACCATGCTGCCTATAGAAAACATCGAACCTACTGTCTATATCCCTCACGGTGCTAAAGGCTTTCTGTAATAAGCTGGAGAATCTATTACTAGAAATTTTACCCACCACAAATGATGAGAAACTAAAATACTGCATCATAAAAAACACAACTGAGGAAAATATTATAAAAATCAAGCCACCCAACGCGATGTTTTTCTCATTCTCAGCGAACGCAGAACTTTGAAACAGAAGGAGAACACCCAAACTGCCAAAAACAGATAGAGAGAACATGCTTGCTGTTTTTGCGATAACCAACGAAGATGCTGAGTCTCTGACTGGGATCGCCCAATTCGATTTAAGCAGCCATGCTTTGATGGGTTCTCCCCCCAAAGAAGCAGTCGGCGTAAGGTTGTTATAGGCTTCACCGATCATTCGTACTACATATAGGCGACCGAACCAAAGTATTTTCAAAGGAATTTTCGGCATAGTGATTTGCCAGCTCAAGACATCGGCTCCGAAGTACAAACTATAAACGACGAGAATCAAAGCAATACCAAAAAATCCGATAACAGAGATGTGTTGGGCTAAATGGGTCAGATCAGTCTGGCGAATCACCACTATAAGTAACCCAACACCCACCAGTAAAAATAAAACTTTAATGATTTTTGACATTTTATTAGCCAATTCTATGGTTACGCCTTGTCGGACTATGGCATAATCGCAGAGTGCTCAGCAAATTACGCCCCGAAAAATAGGCCATCTTCGTCTGGGAAAGCCCTTCCCACGGATAAGTGCCGCAAGATAAAAGGTTGTTCAACTTCTCATGACTATCGCCTGTTCCCAACCTGCTACTGAAACAGACTTTTCAAACCAATTAAATAGCGTGCAAACCGAAAGCGCAGAGGCTGAATTTCGAACAAACAACGAGTTTATTTATATAGACAAATTCTTACCCAACTGTCTTCTGCATGCCATGCAAGAGAGTCTACCTCAACTCGAGCCATATGTTCATAGGAGTTTTATCCCTAAACACAAAAAAGGAGGTAGCGTCTCGAGGTTTGATTTAAAGGACCATGCTCCAATCTTCAGCTCTATATATACTTCAACCTCACTCACGAACTTCTTAAGTTCTTTAGTCGGTAAACCGCTTACGTGTTGCCCCATGACTGATCCTCACGCCTATGCACTTTACTCATACGATCAAGAAGGAGACCATGTAGGATTCCATTATGACACCTCCTATTATAAAGGTTCTCGATATACCTGTCTGATAGGTCTCGTAGACGACTCTTGCTGTGCGCTAGAATACGAGCTGTTCAGCAAGGATGGTCTTAAGGCTACTGAAGAGTATAGTAAGAATATTTCACCTGGTTCTCTTGTTTTTTTTAATGGAGACAACATCCGACATCGAGTTACACCTGCCAAATCCGGAGATAAACGCATCGTATTAACACTGGAGTACCTTACGGATCCAAGTATTTCGACCTTTGGATATTTCTACGGGCAGCTAAAAGATGCGTTCGCATATTTCGGCGTAGGCAAGACATTGACTCGCCTGCTTAAAAAGCCACAATGAACGCTATAATACTAGCCGCTGGAATTGGCAATCGTATTCGCTCTGTACACGCATCTGCGAAATGCCTCTTAGAATTTGATGGCATCTCTCTTCTTGAAAGACATATTCTTGCGCTTAGAGAAGTAGGGGTAACTGATATCCATCTCTGTCTTGGACACGAGGCAGTAGCTATAGTCGAAAGACTGCAACAAAAAGGGTTCGCAGATATATCTCACGAATACAACCCATTATACAAACTAGGATCTATCGTTAGCCTTTGGAGCATGCGAGATTTTTTGTGTGATGGTAGCCGAGATGTTTTGGTTATGGATGCTGATGTCCTATACCATCCTAAGATACTCTCTCGCCTAGTCAATAGTTCCTCTAAAGACTGTTTCCTGATTGACCGAAATTATATAGATGGAGATGAGCCAGTAAAAATATGCTTAAGAAACGAGCAAATTGTAGAGTTCAGAAAAACTATAAGCTCCACTCTAGTATATGATCAGATCGGCGAGTCAGTTGGCTTCTTTAAGTTTTGTGCAAGCACTGCGGTAAAGCTAAAGGAAGTTATAGAGGGATTTATTGAAGCTGGCATGGAGTCCCAACCACATGAAGAAGCACTACGAGAACTTGCGATAAATACAGACTATAATATAGGGGTGGAGGACATAACTGGACTCCCGTGGATAGAAATAGATTACCCTGAGGATATTGAGCGAGCTTCACAAGAAATATTGCCCAAAATCAATGTCATCTAATCAACAAAGAACAAATACCTCAAAGCTGAAAGCGCTCCTGCTATCAGATAGCCTCGAGTTCATATTAGAGGCACACAATGGAATAAGTGCGCGTATCGCTGAAGAAGCTGATTTTAAAGGAATATGGGCTAGCGGTCTTGCCCTATCCGCCCAATATGGTGTCAGGGATAACAACGAAGCCAGTTGGACACAGATTGTCGACATGGTGGAATTTATGGTGGACGCCTGCAATATTCCGATTCTTCTGGATGGAGATACTGGGTATGGAAATTTTAATAATATGCGGCGCCTGGTTAAAAAGCTGGAACAACGTGGAGTAGCTGGGGTCTGCGTAGAAGATAAGTTATTCCCTAAGACAAATAGTTTTATTTCCGGAGAAAGACAAGAACTTGCAGATATAGATGAATTTTGTGGGAAAATTGCAGCAGGAAAAGACTCACAAACAGACGATGACTTTTGTATCGTAGCACGTGTCGAGGCATACATTGCTGGCTGGAATACAGCAGAAGCACTGCGAAGAGCAGAGGCTTATAGGAAGGCAGGTGCCGACGCAATACTGATTCACAGTGCTCACTCAGAAGCCGATCAAATCATCGAGTTTTCCCGTGAGTGGGCGTCCAGATCGCCCCTTGTAATAGTCCCGACAAAATACTATAGCACTCCTACAAAAATCTTTAGAGACGCCAAAATAGACCTTGTGATTTGGGCTAACCATTTGATTAGAAGCTCGGTGATCGCAATGCAAGATACCGCCAGAAAAATTAAATTAAAAGAAAATTTAGTCGAGGTAGAAGACGACATTGCAACCGTAAAAGAAATTTTCCGTCTGCAAGGTGCTGATGAATTGCTGGCAGCAGAAAAACAATATTTCCTAGGGGCAAAACGAGAGTTAAAAGCTATCTTACTTGCAGCCGCACAAGGACTAGGTTTGGAAAACCTAACCGCAGATAGACCTAAAGTAATGTTACCAGTGAACGGAAGACCTTTACTTGATAGGCTTGTAGAGCGATTCAAGAAACAAGGTATAGACAATCTTACCGTAGTAGGTGGCTACAAACACGAAACTATCCCTACTGAAAAAATCGAACTTATCGTCAATAATTTGCACGCGACAACTGGAGAGTTGACGTCCTTGTTATGCGCAAAGGAGAGTTTTACTGACGATATGGTACTTATGTACGGCGATATCTTGTTCAGAGGGTATGTCCTCAAGAGTCTTATAGAGTCCGATCGCGAGATAACTGTTATTATTGACTCGCAAATACTGCAGTCAGATGAGACTGGAATCCCTGACTATGCCTATTGCAGCGAGCCAGATGATCGCTCTTTATGGGGGCAAGACATACTGCTGAAAGAAGTAAGTGATCGGTCTCATAAAGAAAATTCACATTCCAACGGGCGTTGGATCGGGATGATGCGGATCCATGGGAAGGGCAGAAAATGGCTCGAAGAGGCTTTGGATCAGCTATCCGAAAGTGCCGATTTTTCCACGTTTGATATGAAAGCTCTATTGAACAGACTTGTGTTAAACAAACGACCAATTCGCGTAATCTATATTCATGGCCACTGGATCAACGTCAATTCTTTACAAGATCTCGAGCGTGCTAGCGAATTTACCGCAAACCACTCAAAATAAGGTCCCAATACGTGATACGAGCAGAAGAATTTCTATTGCCTCTACAACAACAAGGATATGACTGGTACGCAGGCGTGCCATGCTCGTTTTTAACCCCACTAATAAACTATGTAATCAGTACGAAACCACTCAACTACGTCTCCGCGGCGAATGAAGGTGATGCTATAGCTATTGCAGCAGGCGCCTCTATAGGAGGGAAAAAAAGTGTTGCGCTAATGCAGAACTCAGGGCTTGGTAATGCCATCAGCCCACTAACGTCACTCATACATACTTTTAAGATTCCTGTACTAATTATCTGCACTCATCGAGGTGAACCTGGACAGCAAGACGAACCGCAACATGAGTTAATGGGCAACATCACTAAAGAGTTATTCGATTGCGTAGGCATAGGGTATGAGAGTTTCCCGCAAACAACGGAGGAAGTTAATCGCGCCCTAACTAACATAACCCGAAGCATAGAAGAAAAATGCACGCCCTACTCTTTGATTATGCAAAAAGGATCCGTAGCAAACTTTGACCTGACTAATCAATCTCCAAGTAGGCGACAAGACGCATTTTACTACTGTGACGAAGATAGCGATGGTACTCCTCTAACCAGAAACCAAGTTTTACAATCAGTCGTAGAAAACACCAAAGGAACTAATACTGTCGTTATAGCGACTACTGGACATACTGGACGCGAGCTATACTCTATTTCAGATCTCCCTAATTATTTTTATATGGTCGGGTCCATGGGATGCGCTTCATCACTCGGTCTGGGGTTAGCACTTAGTCGGCCTGACTTAAGCGTCCTGGTGATAGACGGAGATGGAGCTGCACTTATGCGGCTTGGTAATCTTGCAACCATAGGAGCATATAATCCGTCTAACTTCTCTCATCTGTTACTAGACAATGAAGCGCATGACTCTACTGGCGGGCAAGCAACTGTTTCTAAAGACACCCAATTTGATAAAATAGCTACTGCCTGCAGTTATTCTAATGTCTGGCGCAGCAATAAATTGGAGATTTTGCATGACTTCCTAACAGCCTCCAGCCACAATGGCTCGCGGTTCATGCACATGAAAATTCAAACTGGGGCCGCAAAAGATCTTCCTCGACCTACTATAACGCCATCTAAAGTTTTAATCCGCCTCAAAAGTTATATTGGATAGCGCAGCAATGCACGATTCATAAGGATAAGAGAAATAGTGAAACAAATTCTTTTAAACCCTGGACCAGTCACGCTTAGCAAGCGCGTCCGAAATGCTTTGCAAGAACCGGACCTTTGCCACAGAGAAATAGAGTTCGCAAACCTACAGAAGAATATTAGAAAAAAAATCCTCGCGACATATGGGCTGGATACCAAAATTTGGGCAAGCATTTTATTGACTGGCTCTGGAACTGCGGCTGTAGAAGCTATGATTACCAGCTGTATCCCTCCGCACGGAAAGATACTGATCTTAGAAAATGGCGTTTATGGTGAGCGCATGACTAAAATTGCAGTTGCGCACAATATAAACCATGAAAAGCTCAGCGTAGAATGGAATCTACCGATCTCACTGAAAAAACTAGATAAAGTCCTCAGTCGTTCTCAATACTCACACGTTGCGATAGTCCACCACGAAACCACGACTGGGCGTCTGAATGACATTGCAGCGATTTCAGAGGTATGCCGCAAGCATGGAGCGCGCATCTTGATGGATGGTGTGAGCAGTTTTGGTGGGGAAAATATAGACTTCGAAAGATGGAAACTTGATGCCTGTGCTGCCACAGCAAACAAATGCCTACATGGCGTACCAGGAACGGCTTTCGTTGTCACCCGACGAAAACTTTTTCAAACTAGCCATCCTGCAAAATCGGTTTACTTGGATCTAGCCCAATATCTGGTTAAACAAGATCTAGGTGAAACACCTTTCACGCAATCGGTACAGTGCTTTTACGCTCTTGATCAAGCAATGAACGAATTTTTAAATGAGGGGGGGTGGCAAGCTCGCCACGAGTTGTTCTCTAATCGAATGTCAGATGTGCAAGAGAAATTGCTCTCTTTAGGAATAAAGCCGCTAATCGAACTATCTGAGTCTTCCTGCGTTCTCAACACCTTCAAACTGCCAGCAGGCAAATCATATGAGAATTTACACGATGAGCTCAAATCTCTCGGGTTCATTATCTACGCGGGCCAAGGCCGCTTTTCAACCAAGGTCTTTCGATTATCCCTAATGGGTTCAATCTCCAAAAGCGACATGAGCCGACTCTTGGCCGCGTTAACGAAAACGTTAGCTGGTTCCTTAGGTTGATTTTACAGCCGAGCTTTCACAAACGCCGCAAAAGCCTCCTCGGTCAAACCAGCATCCAAGAGCATGTCATCTCGTGTTCCATGCTGAATAAGCCTATCGGGTAACCCATAATTTGCGATCTTCAAATGTCTGCCATGCAGCGCCAAAACTTCATTAACTGCACTACCTGCACCGCCGGCAATCATATTTTCTTCTATTGTCACAAGAATGTCATGAGAACTAGCCATTTCCATGATCATATCCGTGTCCAGCGGCTTAACATAGCGCATGTTAACTACCGTGGCATCTAAAGATTCGCCCACCTTCAAAGCGAGCTGTAACGTAATACCAAAGCTTAGCAAGGCCACTTTAGCCCCTTTGCGCTCCAAGCTAGCTTTACCTAAGGGTATCGCTGTCATTTCTTGCTCTATCTCTGTCCCGGGACCAGTTCCTCGGGGGTAGCGAACAGCCACCGGACTATCCATCATGAAGCCCGTGTACAACATTTGTCTGCACTCATTCTCATCCGACGGAGCCATAATTGTCATATTTGGCAAGCATCTTAAGAAAGATATGTCATAGCACCCATTATGGGTAGGCCCATCTGCGCCAACTAAGCCAGCCCGATCTAGCGCAAACAAGACAGGGAGATTCTGGTTACAAACATCATGCACTACCTGGTCGTAACCTCTCTGTAAAAAAGTTGAGTAAATTGCCACTACCGGTTTAATACCGTCACAGGCCATGCCCGCCGCTACATTTACACTATGCTGCTCTGCTATCGCGACATCGAAATATCTCTTTGGAAACTCCTTTTCAAAACGGACAAGACCAGAGCCTTCTCGCATTGCAGGGGTAATAGCTACCAGTCTTTTATCACGATGTGCCATATCACAAACCCAATCACCAAAGACAGCACTGTAAGTTGGCAACTTCTTAACGGCAGACGGCTTAATACCCACCTGCGGATCGAATGGCGAAACTCCGTGGTATTTAATTGGGTCGGACTCGGCACGAGCGTAACCTTTACCTTTTTTGGTGATTACGTGCAGTAGTTGAGGCCCAGAAAGCTTCTTGATGTTTTTCAGAGTAGAAAGCAAAGTCGGCAGATCGTGTCCGTCTATTGGCCCAATGTAATTGAAACCAAGCTCTTCAAATAACGTCCCGGGAACAATCAAGCCTTTTACATGCTCCTCAGTCCGCCTAGCCAGCTCCCAGATGGACGGCATCTGAGACAGCATTTTCTTACTCCCCTCTCGGACGCTTGTATACAACTTTCCGGATAGTATTTGCGCAAACCTGTTAGAAAGCGCCCCGACATTTGGAGAAATGGACATATTGTTATCATTCAAGACCACAAGCAAATCGGTACCAAGATCTCCGGCATGATTCATTGCCTCAAAAGCTAGTCCAGCTGTCATCGCCCCATCACCAATGACAGCTACCGCACGCCGACCAGAACCATCATGCTCTGCGGCTATAGCCATGCCTAGTGCAGCACTTATGGAAGTACTGGAGTGACCGACCCCAAAAGTGTCATAAGGACTCTCATCTCTCTTCGGAAAAGGCGCTAGCCCTTCGTGCTGACGGATTGTGTGAAGTCGATCTTTTCGCCCAGTTAAAACTTTATGAGGATAAGCCTGATGTCCTACATCCCAGACTATCCGGTCCTCTGGAGTGTCAAATAAATAATGAAGTGCGATAGTGATCTCTACGGTTCCCAAACCTGATGCAAAATGACCACCAACTTGGCTGATTCTATCTAAGAGAAAAGCTCTAACTTCCGAGGCCAAATCAACTAACCGCTCCTCCGACAACTTCCTCACACCGATCGGGCTATCAATTTCATCGAGTAGTGAGTATTTCTTTCCGTTGGTCATATTATTTCTTTCTCAAAATTTACCAGCAATCATCTAGGGCATGAATTATGGAGAGCAGACCGCTTGGTTGCAAGCTGACGTTCTTTTTTCAAAAACAATTTTAACACTTTTCTTCGCCAACAAAGCTGTACTTTTAAACTCTATTGCAGTAGTGTTAGTAGTAGGTATAAAAGCTGCCGTAAATATATAATATATATATAATTTGTCCTCAAAACTAGGAAAAGTACATGGGTGTCCCACTAATCCAGCAATATCGAGTAGGTCGATATATTCTCAGCCAAAAACTAAAACGAGTTAAACGATACCCACTCGTATTGATGCTAGAGCCATTATTTCGTTGCAACCTAGCTTGTTCAGGCTGTGGGAAAATAGACTACCCCTCTGACATACTTAACAAGCGCTTGAGCTATGAAAAATGTATGGAGGCTATCGATGAGTGCGAAGCGCCAATGGTTTCGATTGCAGGTGGCGAGCCATTAATACACAAAGAAATGCGGCAGATTGTACAGGGCTATATCGATCGCAAAAAATTTGTTTATTTGTGCACTAATGCAATTCTTCTTGATAAACATATGGACTCGTACGAACCATCAAAATATCTCACATTCTCTATACATTTGGACGGAAACCGAGAAAGACATGACGCATCTGTATGCCGAAAAGGGGTCTATGATAAGTGTGTAAATGTGATTCAAAAGGCACTTAAAAGGGGTTTTCGCGTCACCGTTAACTGCACGCTATTCCAAGGCGAAACACCAGCCGAGGTTAGCGAATTTATGGACAATATGATGGCTCTTGGTGTGGAAGGTGTAACTATTTCTCCTGGCTATTCGTACGAACGTGCTCCAAAACAGGACGTATTCCTAAAAAAATCAGCTAGCAAAAATCTATTTAGAGATATATTTAAAGCGGGGAAAGGGAAAAAATGGCGTTTTAATCAGTCAACTCTGTATTTAGATTTTCTAGCTGGGAATCAAACCTATCACTGTACGCCATGGGGAAACCCCACTCGGAATATTTTTGGATGGCAGAAACCATGCTACTTGCTAGTAGGAGAAGGTTACGCATCAACCTTCAATGAATTGATAAATGATACCGAGTGGGATAAATATGGAACCGGTGTTAACCCAAAGTGTGCTGACTGCATGGTACATTGCGGATATGAAGCGACTGCGGTTGACGATACGTTCAACAATCCGCTTAAAGCTCTAAAAGTCTTTCTGGCAGGCCCGAAGACGGAAGGCGACCTTGCACCAGAGGTACCCTTCTACTACGAAGAGGAACCTGAGTCCAAACCGCATCTCATTAGTGCGAAGAAAAAGATCTCAGAGAAAGCTGAAACAACTAGAGAAGTTGCCTAGGGATAAGCTGACCGTTCTCACTGTCGTCTAACCGGTCTCGGAGACTTGGGTATCATGCTAACAGTTCTTTCCTGTATATCAGCGATACTCTGGCTGGGATTATTATTTGCTCCTTGGCGCCCCTGGTCCACGACCGAGAAACTAGAAAACTTTCATCAGAGAACTAAGCCCCTCTCTCACATTACTGCGCTAATACCTGCTAGAGACGAAGCGGAATGCATAGCTGAAACTATCATGGCCCTCGCATCACAAGGCTGTCTAGGTGGCATTATCGTAGTAGACGATCAAAGTACAGATGAGACAGCGATTGAAGTTAAAAACCTGAACATCAAGAACCTTGAATTGATAGAAGGGCAAAACCCACCTTTAGGCTGGACAGGAAAACTCTGGGCTTTGGAACAAGGTCGAAAGAAAGTCTCAACGCCTTATTTGCTGTTGCTCGATGCTGATATCAGACTCGCCCCTCAAGCTTTGGCAAATCTATCTGAGCTTCAACAAAAAGACAACTTAGACCTTGTCTCCGTAATGGCTCTGCTGCATGTAGGGAACTTACGGGAAAAATTTTTACTTCCTGCTTTTACTTTTTTCTTTAAGCTCATATATCCATTCGCATTAAGCAATAACCCAAACTCCAAGATCGCTGGAGCAGCAGGTGGTTGCATCCTAATACGAACTTCAAAGTTGGACAGTATCGGAGGTTTTGGTGCACTCCATGACGCAATTATCGACGATTGCACACTCGCAAAACTCGTTAAAGAATCTGATGGTCGTACGTGGATCGGGCTCAGCGATGATGTTGAAGCTATCCGCCCTTATGGCACTTTAACCAACATATGGGATATGGTCGCGAGAACCGCATTCACTCAACTGAAATATTCACTCCCTTTACTTTTACTATGCAGTGCACTCTTGGCAATCTCTTTTTTAACACCACTCGCTGGGCTTTTGTCTGGCAATAGCTCTGTCCGGTTTTTATCCACGATTAGCCTAATAATAATGTGCGTTACATACCTGCCGACTGTAAGGCATTATAAGCGCTCCCCTTTATGGGTTTGTTCTTTACCGTTTGCTAGCTCCTTGTTCTTGGCTATGACGTGGACTTCTGCCATTAGGTACTGGCGTGGTGAGCGGACACGTTGGAAAAATAGAGTCTATACTAAGCTAGAGTGATAAACGTTCTGACCAGGAAAAAGTATGGGTAAAGTCAATTTCTATCGAATAGCTATATTTTTTTTGGTCTTCAGCACATTTACCGCTCGTAGTTGGGGTGTCGATGACCCGCTCAATGGCGAGGACATAGTCACTAACTTACATGACGTACTGCTAATGGCGATGAAATCGGAAAAGAATGCAGGCTATACAGGACGCATGAATATAATCAAAGATGTTGTTAGTGAAAGCTTTAACTTTCCATTAATTAGTAAAGTGGTACTCGGAGATAAATGGAAGAAGCTATCCAACGAGCATAAACGGGAATTTGTGAGGGTGATGACAACACTTAGCATAGCCACCTATGCTCACTACTTTTCAAGCTACTCCGGCCAAAAATTCGTAATCGTCGATCGAAAATCGAGAAACAACTCTCTCGCCCTAGGTACGAGCCTAATATCGAGCAACGGAGAAAGGACTTCCCTGAAGTACCTACTACGCAAAAGCAAAAATCGCTGGTTTATTGTGAATGTCATTTCTGAAGGAATATCTGACTTGTCGCTTAAAAAAGCCGAATATTCTTATATTATTGAAAAAGAAGGAGTTCAAAGCCTCCTGAAGCGATTAAGAGTGAAAATTAAAGCCTTGGAGGAGCTAGGCTAGAAAGAAAAATATGGTACCCACCTATACGATTAAGGTAGTATGAAAAACTAATGACACGAGAGGAGATCAAACTAAATGTTAAAGAATCGTATGCAGCTGAAATGCTTATTAAGTGCGTTGTGCATTGCACTATTTACCGGCTGTGCCTCAACATCGAAGACAGCGAACAATGATCCTCACGAGTCAATGAATAGGAAAATTTATGCCTTCAATGACACCTTGGACAAAAAATTTATAGAGCCTATCGCCAAAAAGTACGTAACAGTGACGCCTGCAGTGGTCCGGAAAGGCGTTACAAACTTCTTCGATAATGCTAGCTATCTGAACACAATTACAAATGATATATTACAAGGCAAACCTAAAGCTTTCTTCAAGGATACGGGTAGATTCATAGTAAACAGCTCTCTGGGAATAGGCGGCCTATTTGATCCGGCGACTTCATTGGGAATGCCGTTGCGCGAAGAAGATCTTGGACAGACATTCGGAAAATGGGGCGCGGGCGAAGGAGCTTATCTAACTCTTCCTTTTATGGGGCCAAGCTCCTATAGGGATGTATCTGCACCGGTAATGGGTATTTTCACTAATCCGTTAACCTACCTGGCAGCTGTCGTAACAGTGCCGGCAGGCGTCGTCAGTGCAATTAACACGCGTGCAAATCTGCTTGATGCCAGCCGACTAAGAGATCAAGCCGCACTAGACCCTTATGCTTTCGTAAGAGAAGCTTGGCGTCAGCAGAGAGAGTACTCTTTATATGATGGTAATCCCCCTGGAGATGGATTCGATGACTTCATAGATGGCGAGAGTGACGCGGCTATACTAAGAATATACTAATTATTAAAGCTCTAAAGCCCCTACCTTTGTTAATTTAATTCTCTTTCAATCAACTCGAGCCAATGGACAACAGGTATTTGACTCTTCGCTGCTAGATGCAGCTGGCATCCGATGTTTGCAGTGACTATCAGCTCTGGGACACCTCCGCATAACGCATTGAGTTTTTCTTCTCTTAGTGTAGCTGAGGTTTCTGGATAAAGAATTGAGTAGCTTCCTGCCGATCCGCAACATAAGTGTGGATCCTTTACGGACGCTAAACTCCAACCTAAAGCCTCAAGCACAGCTTCAACACGTCCATTAAGCTTATGCCCGTGTTGCAACGAGCAAGGGGACTGAAAAACGATACCACCACGGTCTGGTTTTTGTAGAATTGCTCCTAGCTTTTTTTCATCTATTAACTCAATCGGGTCTTTAATCAAACTCACCAAACGTTTCGATTTCTCATGATAATCTGGAAATTCTTTTAGCAATCTTTCATAACCCTTAAGTTGCAATCCACAACCCGAAGACGTGGCAATGATAGCCTCCGCTCCTGACTCGACATAAGGCCACCAAGCATCAATATTCGCTTTCGCTTGAACGATAGCCTTGTCTTCGTACCCACAGTGTAAAGCTAATGCCCCACAACAACCTGCCGCTGCAGTAGGTAGCAAAGTAATCCCAAGAAGGTCAAAAATTTTGATGGCAGCAGTATCTATACTCGGCCTCACGACTTCTTGTACACACGTCGAGAGCAAGAGCACTTTCCTTTTGTGAGGCAGAGTACTCAAAGCTGGCAAAGATACTCGCTCAGGAATAATTGCCTTCATGGAAGGTGGGAGCATCGGTTTAAAAAAACGCCCTAAAAGGAAAAGCATTGAGAACAATATTTTGCTGGGAATAATTTTGACAATCAAATACCGCTTGACCCTTAGCCCAAGCGGACTGGGCTTGGACAACTCTATATGCGGTTTAACCAACTCTAGTAGTTCTCCGTATTTTACTCCGGAAGGGCATGCGGCTTCACAACTTCGGCAAACTAGACATTGGTCAAGATGAGTCCGCGCGATATCTGACGTCTGACCAGTCTCAAGTATTCCTTTGATAAGATAAATGCGACCGCGAGGACCCTCTAGCTCATCACCTGTTAAATGATATGTCGGACAAGACGCGTTGCACATACCGCAATGAACACATGACCGTACAATTTCCGCCGCATCAATAGCAAAATTTTTCGAGCGATTCGATTCTGCTATTCGGGCACGCATATCGTCTCCTCACATCCAGTCAAAATATTCACCTGGATTAAATATATGTAAATCATCGAATCCATGTTTAATCCTCACCATTAATTTTTTGACTAAGGGTTCAGGCCGCGTGAAAACTGAGGAAGATTCGCTCGCTCCCCTATAGAAGCATGTTGCATGCCCACCATTCTCTACACAGAAATCTCTTATAGTCTCTCCGTAGCCAACCCTAGCCCAAACCCAACGCTGAGATCCACCCCAATCAGACCACTCTACTTTTTCATCAGGTCCATTAGTTGCACGGGCTAGCGCAATTCGCCAAAGCGAAAATTTTTCTCGAGGAAGCATTGCAGGCAACGAATAATCGCGTAGGTTTTGCCAGTACTCTAGATCAGTTACTACTTCACTGGGAGAGAGACGTCTCTTTGCATCATCTAGTGCCTCAAGACTACCCGATACTCTGACTCTAAGAACGTGATCTGCCCATGCCATACCGGTAATAGGCCAAGGCTTTTTAGCTAGATCCAACATCATTGACTGCGCCTCAGTATAGGATAGGTTAGTCCATTCAAGGCTTAGTTCAGAAGTGGCTTTCGGTATAACACGCAAAGACACCTCACTTATAACGCCCAAACTACCGAAGGCCCCACTCACTAATCTAGAAATATCATAACCCGCTACGTTTTTTATGACTTCGCCACCAAAGCGCAGCTCAGCACCTTTACTAGTAATGAGTTTCACTCCTAAAATATGGTCCCTGACAGTCCCTCGATAAGGCGCGGATGGACCAGAAAAGCCTGCTGAAACGGCTCCTCCAATCGTAGCCGAGTTCCCTAATCTGGGTGGTTCAAAAGCAAGCATCTGATTACTCTTGTCTAATTCCAATTCAATATCAGATAGTTTTGTTCCTGATTTGGCGGTAATCACGAGCTCAGAAGGTTGATAGGATATAATGCCAGAGTGTTCCGAAGTCGACAGAATCTCAGAAATATTTCCTTTGCCAAGGAATTTTTTTGTACCTCCACCCACGATACGTAAAGGCTTTTTTTTTGATTGAGCAGTCATTATTTGCTCAATTATCCGAGTAAGAGATGGGGAAATAGTCACATGCGCACAAAATGCGGAAACGCGGAATGCCATTTCCTCCTAGCAATATTGATTAGATTCACTGCCTACCTTATGTTTTCAGGATTCTGAGCGCGGTTCCGCAAGCAGTGATCCATTAGAACAAGCGCAAGCATGGCCTCCGCAATAGGCACTGCACGTATGCCAACGCACGGGTCATGCCGTCCTAGCGTTTTTATAGTAGTAGGGTTGCCTTGCTTGTCTATAGTATCCCCCTCTATACGGATACTGGATGTCGGCTTGAGTGCCACACTAACCAAAATATCTTGGCCACTTGAAATGCCCCCTAAAACTCCACCGGCATGATTGCTTCGAAACCCTTGGCTATCTATTTCATCCCGATGCCCCGTTCCCTTTTGGCCAACGACTGCAAACCCATCACCAATTTCCACACCTTTAACCGCATTAATTCCCATCATTGCTTTTGCAATATCAGCGTCTAATCGATCGAAAATAGGCTCCCCCCAGCCTGCAGGAACTCCAGTAGCTACAATATTGACTCTAGCTCCTATAGATTCTCCTTCTTTTCGCAAAGAATCCATGAACTGTTCCAGTTCATTTACCTTATTCGACTCTCCGCAAAAAAAATCATTGTTATCGATAGCGTTCTTGTCATCTAAGTTAAGTTTAATGGACCCTAGTTGCGCTAAATATCCGTAAATAGAGACTCCGTAATTACAGCTAAGAAATTTTTTAGCAACAGCCCCAGCTGCTACTCGCATGCAGGTTTCTCGCGCGGAAGCTCTACCGCCCCCGCGTGGATCTCGCACACCATACTTCTGCCAATAGGTATAATCCGCATGCCCTGGTCTAAATTTATCTTCGATCAAAGAATAATCTTTCGACTTTTGATCGGTATTATTTATCAGCAAACCAATTGGCGTACCTGTAGTGACCCCCTCGTATACGCCAGAAATAATAGTTACACGATCATCTTCTTTACGTTGGGTAGTATGTCTGGATCTACCTGGCTTACGTCTATCTAGATCTACCTGCAGGTCAGACTCACTGAGATGTAGCCCTGGGGGGCAACCATCTAAGATTCCAAGATATCCCACACCATGGCTTTCACCTGCCGTGGTTAGCGTGAGCAACTTTCCATTTGTATTTCCAGACATAGACCCTATTCTACCAGCGTAATCAGCTATTTCACCAATAAAAAAATCCTAGCCTGTCTCGGATGCACATATGCTTAAAAGTTGATGCTTACTTAGTACCAGCATCCCCTCTCCTCCCCGAACAAGCTCTATCCATGTAAATGGGACTAACGGATATGCAATTTCTAACTCGCGCCAAACCTCACCTACTTCGATGAAAAGCATACCTTGGTCCGATAAAAAATCGTAAGCACGTTCCAGAATACGAGAGACACAATCTAAGCCATCTTCCCCCGCTATCAGACCTAATCTCGGTTCAGCATGGTATTCGATAGGAAGGTTGTCGTAGACGTCATTCGGCACGTAAGGCGGATTGCTGACAATCAAATCATATTTGGTGACAGTCTTGGGGAATAAATCCGCACAGTGAAATACTACTTTATCCATTACTCTGTGATAAGCGGCGTTTTTTTTTGCAACTACTAATGCCGCATCGCTGATGTCAATTGCATCAACAAGAGTGTTATGAAGTCGCATCGCTATTGCGATGGCAATACAGCCTCCTCCAGTTCCAATTTCTAACACGTGTCTCACATTGTCAGGCTCGCACCAAGGTTCAAAACGATTCAGCACCAACTCAGCGAATGGCGACCGAGGAACCAAAGTATTCTCATCGGTTAAAAACTTATACCCACAAAACCAAGTATATCCGGTGAGATATGCGGCCGGCTTGCGAGTAAAAATGCGCTTATCTATCCACTGCTCAACGTTGGAAATCTGGTCCGAATTGAGCTCTGCATGCATCAAATCTTCTGACGTATCATACGAGTAACCAAGCGCATGAAGAGATAAAAACAGTGCTTCATCACTAGCATTATCAGTACCATGTCCAAAGCAAACACCAGCTTTTTCTAAGCGTTCTGCTCCCGCAGCGACAACATCGAAAACATTCAAATTTATGCACCAGACAATTTCAATATCAACTCATTCATCCGTTTAATGAAGCCTGAAGGATCCTCTAATTTACCTCCCTCCGCGACGATAGACTGCTCGTACAATATTTCAGACCAAACCTTTAAGTCGACAGTGTTTTCACTTTTCTGGACTAAAGCAATGACGGGATGCTCCATATTAAGCTCAAGAATCCGCTTCGTCTTCGGCACTTCTTGCCCAGCCGCTTGAAGCAACCTTTCTAAGTTCGCACTTGGTTGCTCGGCGTTAGAAACCAGGCACGCAGGCGAAGTAGTCAACCGTTTACTAGAGCGAACATCTTCCACTTGTTCTGCTAAAGCTTCTTTTATTTTCGAGAAAAACCCCTGATACTCACTAACTTCTTTAGCGTCATCAGTTTCATCAGGCTTTTCCTTTTTATTTTTATCTTTATCTTTATCTTCTAAGTCCGCATGCACAATGGATTTGAGCTTTTTACCATCAAACTCAGTTAAATGAGAAACCAACCATTCATCGATTGGATCATGAAGCAGCAATACCTCGGTACCCTGTCCATGAAAATATTCAATATGCGGGCTGTTTTTAGCGGTAGAGAAACTGTCTGTTGTAATATAGTAAATACTAGTCTGACCTTCCTCCATTCGAGAAACATAATCATCTAGGGCAACGGTTGGGTTTTCGTTATCGTCCATTGTCGAGGAAAACCGAAGCAGTTTTGCAATTCGCTCGCGATTAGCTGTATCCTCAATAATCCCTTCTTTAAGAACCCTGCCAAATGTGCTCCAGAATTTCTCATAAGAGTCACCTTTTGCTATGCGCTCAATTAATCTCAGTATTTTCTTTACAGAAGCCGCACGAATTTTATCTAAGGACTTATCCTTTTGGAGCATTTCCCGTGAGACATTAAGGGGCAGCTCATTAGTGTCTATCACACCTCTCACAAACCTCAAGTACCGAGGCAACAACTCTTCCGCATCGTCCATGATGAAAACACGTTGAACGTACAGTTTCACACCGTGTTTGGCTTCCCTGTCCCACAAGTCAAAAGGCGCTATCTGGGGGATATAGAATAGCGTTGTATACTCTACCTTGCCTTCTACTTTTGAATGGACCCATTTCAAAGGGTCCATAAAATCATGAGAGATAAGTTTGTAAAATATCTGATAATCCTCGTCTTTTAGTTCGCTTTTCGATTTTTGCCACATGGCTGTAGCTTCATTGATAACCTCGTAACCTTCTTCGTCACCCACGGAGGGCATTCTGATAGGCACAGAAATATGATCTGAATATTTTTTACAGATCCCTCTTAGCCGATAATTAGCCGCAAAGTCTTTTGCCTCTTTCTTCAGATATAAAACGATTTCAGTACCGCGCTCTTTTACGCTGACAGTCTCTACGGTGTATGCCCCTTTGCCCTCGGACTCCCAACAAACACCCTTATTTCCAGAAATCCCTGCTTTTCGAGTCGTTACTACTACACGGTCCGCGACAATAAACGCAGCGTAAAAACCAACACCAAATTGCCCGATCAATTGTGAATCTTTTGTTTGATCTCCACTAAGCGCACCAAAAAATTCTTTTGTCCCAGATTTAGCGATCGTACCTAAATTCGAGATGACTTCTTCTTTCGTCATTCCGATGCCATTATCCTTAATAGTCACCGTTTTCTTTTTTTCATTAAAATCAATTACGATCTCAAGGTCACCTGACCCTTCTAGAAGACTCGCGTCAGATAGCGACAAAAAGCGCAACTTATCAATAGCGTCAGAAGAGTTCGACACAAGCTCGCGTAAAAAAATTTCTTTATTGCTATACAAAGAGTTTATAACCAGGTCCAGAAGCTGTTGTGCTTCCGACTCAAATCCGTGTTCTTCTTTTTGTGTTTCCGTTGCCATGTGAATCCTCTACTACCTTGCAAACTTAATTAGTGTTTTCTTATTGTTTAGATGACTATGGGCTCGCCGCTAGCCTTCTTGGCAATTAAAGCCATTTTCTTGTTTTTAGACACCCAATACTCAATTATACAAGTTTTCAGCTTCTAAAAAATACTACCGCGTAATCCGCTAAACATAAAAAGGCATCAATCCTATTTTCTGATGCTAAACTAGACTTCGGTTATGAATAAGTCAGCTAAACATACACCTGGAATGATCCAATATCTGAGGATTAAAGCGGAGCACCCCGATAATCTCCTGTTTTATCGTATGGGTGATTTTTACGAACTTTTCTATGACGATGCGAAACGGGCGTCTGAGTTGTTAAACATCACCCTAACTTCTCGGGGGAGCAGTAATGGCGCTCCGATACCCATGGCAGGAGTCCCCGCGCATGCCGCTGACAACTATCTTCAGCGATTGTTGAAACTAGGTGAAACCGTGACGATTTGCGAACAAGTCGGGGGAGCTAGTGATTCCAAAGAGCCTGTCGAGAGAAAGGTTACTCGAACTCTGACTCCTGGGACTCTCACCGATGAGAACTTGTTAGGAGAGCAACATGAAAGCTTAATAATTTCTCTAGTAAGTGATAAAAACTGTTACGGCCTAGCGCTATTAGAAATCAGTGAGGCCCGATTTAGTCTAATGCTACTAAGTAACCTAGAAGAGGTTTATGAGCAGATATCAAGACTCGGGCCGTCAGAAATAATATTGTCAGAAGATATGCCAACTCTCGAGGCCAAATGGGAGCACATAACTAAACGTCTACCTTCCTGGAATTTCAGCCACGCGAATTGCTTCAAAATTTTGTGCGACCAGTTTCAAGTAGATAACTTACATGGGTTTGGTTGCCAAAATTTAGATGGTGCAATACGTGCTGGAGGGGCACTGTTAGCGTATTGCGAAAAAATGCAAGGCACTCCTCTAGACCACGTCAGCAAAATTAGCGTTGAACACCCAGAAAGCATGTTACGGCTTGATGATACGACGAGGCGCAATCTAGAACTGACCAATACCCGACTAAAAGATGCAACCCCATCTCTATATAACTTAATGAATATTACAAAAACGCCTATGGGAAGCCGCTTGTTGAAACGCTGGATAAGTGAACCCATAACGAGTCACGAAAAGCTAATCGACAGGCAAGACAGCGTGTCAGATCTGCTACTAAGCGGCTCTTTAGATTGTCTCAGAAAGGCATTATCTGGTATTCGTGACATAGGACGAATAGCATCACGTTGTTCTCTCGGGACAGTAAAACCCAAAGAATTGGCGGCGCTCAGAAGCACACTCGTAAAAATACCTCGAGTAAAAGAAGAGCTTACCGGAAAAAATACAACACTTCTAAGAGAAATAGCCTATCAAATAAACGAACACGGCCCTCTGAAAGAGATGTTGATCAGTGCCCTAGTAGATGAACCACCCCAAACAATAAAAGAACACGCTGTGATCGCTAAAGGTCATGATAATGAATTGGACAAACTCAGGGAAACATATGAAACGGCAAACCAAGACTTGCTCTCTATTGAAAAACGAGAGCAACAAAGAAGCGGAGTTGCTGGATTGAAAATAGGTTACAACCGAGTACACGGATACTATTTGGAAATCGCAAAATCTCATTCATCCAAGGCACCTAGCGACTACCAAAGAAGGCAAACGCTTAAAGCTTCAGAAAGGTATGTAACCCCAGAGTTACGGGACTTTGAATCACGAATATTGACAGCTAAAGAGAAAGCGTTAAACAGAGAAAAAGAGCTTTATAAAAACCTGATAGGAAAAATTTCCGAAAATGTGCTCAGTTTGCTTCAAATGGCTCATGCAATTGCTCAAATTGACGTGCTATCAACTTTTGCCGAGTGCGCAGACTCACTCAAGTGGACTCGACCAAAATTAAGCACTGATGGAGGCATCCATATAAAAGGAGGCCGCCACCCAATAGTCGAGCACCATCAAAAAAAAATCTTTGTGAAGAACGATGTGCATTTAGATGAGGGTCGAAGGCTGCTCCTAATTACCGGCCCTAATATGGGGGGAAAGTCTACTTATATGCGACAGACAGCTATAATCGTTCTTCTTGCGTATATCGGAAGCTTTGTACCTGCCGACGCCACAACTATCGGGCCCATAGATTCAATTTTCACACGAATAGGAGCATCAGACAATCTGTCTGCCGGCCAGAGTACATTTATGATTGAAATGAGCGAACTGGCCCACATCCTCAACAATTGCAGTGAAAAAAGCCTTGTTTTAATAGACGAAGTCGGAAGAGGAACTAGTACTTATGATGGGTTAGCTCTGGCATGGTCGGCGGCAGAACATCTTGCAACACTTACCAAAAGCTATACTTTATTCGCGACGCACTTTTTTGAGCTCACTAAGCTAGCAGCGTTAGAAAAAACAATATCAAACGTTAAAGTTGAAGCCATTTCTTTTGACAATGAAGTTGTGTTTACGCACAAAGTGCGCGAAGGTTCCGCTAATGAAAGCTTCGGATTGGTCGTCGCGAAACGCGCAGGAGTTCCTTCAAAAACTCTTATCCGAGCAAAACAAATTTTAGTCACTTTGGAGCCCCAAACTATCCTCAAAGATTCCCCTCCAACTGAGCTGCCATCAAGCAACCTTCAAGACTTAATGTCAAAGCTCAAGAACTTAGATATAAATGATACGACGCCCTTACAGGCACTTGCATTTCTTGAGGAGATAAAAGCAAAACTTATCAAATAAAAAACTGTTGGGCTGTTTGGCTTGACAAGGTTATAATACGTTTCTTTATCGAATATGAGATTTAACCGATGACATTTGTAGTTCTTGAAGATTGTATTAAGTGTAAGCATACGGATTGCGTCGAAGTATGTCCGGTCGATTGTTTCCATGAAGGGCCGAATTTCCTAGTTATAGACCCGGATGAGTGCATTGATTGTACGCTCTGCGAGCCAGAATGTCCGGTGGAGGCGATCAAGTCCGAAGACGATCTCACGGACGAGGAACAACCGTTTATCGAGCTAAATGCGGAGCTCGCTAAATCTTGGCCGGTCATAACAGAAATGTCTGATCCTCTCCCTGATGCCAAAGAGTGGGCCGGAAAAAAAGGGAAGCTCCCTTTTCTTGAGAGATAGATCATCATAGTAATCAGCCTGCGTTATATTTCCGCTACCAGAACTAGGGAACGACGCTGCGAGTATTCATCTATGCGCTGAGAACAAGACCTCATGTTCTCAGTGCAAAAGTTAGGAAAAGCATAAACGGATTGTATTTTTTCAATAGTCAGTTCTCCGCTTCCTGAGAAAGTGGGGGAAAGTTCAGTAATAACAATATCCAAAGAGTCGGAAGACTTCTCAAGCTTCAAGTTAATCTCGCAAAAACTGTCAAGTTTTTCAGCCTCGGCAATCAACTGCAAGCAAATGTCATTGACCGAGATGATGATATCTGAAATTAATTGTTTACAGAGCTCCTTCTCGGCTAAAGCTTCCCTAACTTTCTTTCGGATTTTTTTTACCTTTTTGAACTCGAGCACGAAATCTTGATCTAAGACATAAGGACTTTCATTCATCTGCGTGCTCCATAAGCAAATACACTCTAAATATTAGACCAACTTTCTTATACTCTCCAAATACCCTTTCTCATCTGGCGCATAGCCATCGTCAGTAGCAACCCAGAGCACTTCTGCCAAGCATGACATCATTGAATGCTCGGCCCGATGAACGTCTTTGCCGTATTTGACGACAAGATCTTGAAATAGAGACCGAATTCCCAGTGGCCGATCCGTTTGTAGCTGTTCAACTAGAGCAATATGTAAGCCCATGTGGAGGAAGGGATTGTTCACCTCGTCAGCATCGTTGGACTCGCCCGAAGAACCCAAGCCTTTGGAACGAAGCACGTCGTGATATTCTGGGTGCGCTTTTATTACATTGGAAATCAGCATCTCCAAAGGTTCTAGATCCATTTTTTCGGCCATTTTATCCCAGACCTGAAAAAAAAACTGTCTGGCATCCTTCTTGCTTTCAACAAACACAATGTGCCCCTCTTTCTTTTATAAAAGCTATAGAAAGCATGCTAAGCACCATTATATTTCCCTTTATCATTCCAAGAACAGCAGTCTGAAACCAAACAGCTCCCACATTTTGGCGAGCGCGCGCGACAAGTATACCGTCCATGCATAATCAACCAGTGGTGAGCATAACGGTGGAAATCGTCAGGTATCCTTTTAATTAAACTCCTCTCCACTTGCAATGGTGTTTTACCTGGGGCCAGTTTAGTTCGATTAGCCACACGAAATATATGAGTATCAACCGCGATAGTCGGCTCGCCAAATGCTGTGTTTAAAATCACATTGGCAGTTTTTCTCCCCACTCCTGGCAAAGCCTCTAAGTCACGGCGAGAACAGGGCACCACCCCTCCATGTTTCTCAAGAAGAATCCTACAAGTTTTATACACATTAGCCGCTTTGGTGTTAAAAAGGCCAATTGTTTTAATATGGCCTTTAAGTGCTTCTTCATCAAGCTCACCCATTTTGTGGGCATTAGGAGCAACCATGAATAAGCTCTTCGTGGCCTTATTGACACTTACGTCTGTTGCTTGAGCGGATAAAATAACAGCGATCAATAATTGAAAATTAGACTCATAATTCAGCTCAGTTTTTGGAACAGCATTTGCTTCTTTTAAACGCTTAAAAAATTCAACCCTCATCTCAGCGTTCATTTCTCTAAAACCCTTCGCACACTCTAATTCCCTAGGTCTCCAAGATCGTGACTTTTACGCTTTAATGCGGTAGCCACGATATCTCGCAAGGACTCCCGTTCATGCCCTTCAATATTGATATATTCGCTTTGACTATCAAAATACCCAAGATCAGTCAGACGCTTCTTCTTTTCGGCATAACGTATGCCGCTCTCATTAGCCGAAATACGTTGCGCATAGTCGGATATCGGAAAGAGATCTATACAGTCTGTCGGGCAAACAGTAACGCATAAAGAACAACCCGTGCACCACTTTCCAACCACAGTGTGGATAAATGATTGCGCACCGATTATTGCGTCAGTAGGGCACTGCTGAATGCATTTTGTACACCCAATACATTCTTCTTCATAGATAACCGCAGTCGACGTGTCTTCTTCCCGATGAATAGGCCCAATCGGCTCCACCTTGGCACCTAAAGCACTAAAAAGGGCCTTACGCGTATCCTCTCCACCGGGCGGGCATAAATTAGGAGAAGAAAAACCTTGATCCATAGAGTCGGCATAGCTCTCACAGTCAGCAAAGCCACACCGTCGACACTGTGTTTGTGGCAACAACCTATTTAACAGCTTCTTTCTTTTCATCCGGCCCAAACAAACTCCACCAGTCAATAGCTTAGCTAATTTATTTAATTTTCATGCCAGGCTCTGAGCCAATTGAAGGTTCTAGCAAAAACACATCGCTCCCACCTGGTCCGGCAGCCAATATCATGCCTTCAGAAAGGCCAAATCGCATTTTTCTAGGAGCTAAATTAGCAACCACTACAACCATCCTTCCAATGAGGCTATTCGGATCATAAGCTTGCTTGATCCCTGCAAATACTTGCCGCCTTTCATCACCGATATCTAACTCCAGTTTCAAAAGCTTGTCAGCGCCATCAACACTAGAAGCCCCGATTATTTTCGCTACACGCAAATCAATTTTCAGAAAATCTTCAATGGAAATTTGATGCTCATGTTCCTCGCATTCGTCTTGCGTTGTAATAACTTCTTTTTCTAAACCGGTTTTAACTTCCTCTATCATCTGAACAATTCTCCCTGAATCGACCCGCTCAATTAACGGGATGAATTTATTAATAGTCTTGCCCAGAGGAGCTTCATGAATATCAAGCCATGCTAAAGAAGGCTCTCTTAAAAATTTCTCTACTTCCAGAATGGTTTTTGGAATAACAGGCTTTAAATATATCGCCAAAATCCGAAATAGCAAAATTCCCATCGTAACAACCAGGTGAAGATGTCTATCTGTATCTTCTCCTTTTGCGAGAACCCAAGGCTTCTCATTATCAATATAGCGGTTTGCAAGGTCAGCTAGGCCCATAATTTCCCGCATAGCCCTCCCATATTCTCTGGCTTCATAAAAGGCGGAAATTTCGCGAGATGCCGACAAAAACGACAGCATTAATTCGGTATTTTCAATTTCATCAGCCAGCTTCCCGTCGAAGCGTTTAGCGATAAACCCAGCGCAACGGCTCCCAATGTTAACGAACTTGCCGACAAGATCGCTATTAACTCGGGCTTCAAAATCGTCCCAGCTTAGGTCAATGTCCTCAATCCCAGAAGTCAATTTGGCAGAAAAGTAGTACCTTAGGTACTCTGGGCTGAGAAAAGAAAGGTAGGTCTCCGCTTTTATGAAACTTCCTCTAGATTTGGACATTTTCTTGCCATTTATGGTGAGAAACCCGTGTACAAAAACGTTCGTAGGTAATCGATAACCGGCTCCTTTTAGCATCGCTGGCCAAAAAAGTGTATGGAAATATATAATATCTTTACCGATAAAATGGTATAACTCGGCATTACTATCGGGTCGAAGGAATGATTCAAAGTCTATCCCTTTAGACACACACAGTTTTTTAAAGCTGGCAAGATAACCTACAGGCGCATCCAGCCAAACATAAAAATACTTTCCAGGGTTATCAGGTATTTCAAAACCGAAATAAGGTGCGTCTCGCGAGATATCCCAATCTTTTAGGCCCGTTTCGAACCAATCTTCCAGCTTTTTAACCACGCCAGGGTGCAACTTAGTAGTCGCTACCCAGTCACGCAAGACGTCCTGAAATTTGGCTAGAGTAAAAAAGAGATGCTCGGACTCTTTTAGCTCTGGCGCGACGCCAGATACTACAGAAAGTGGATCAATTAAATCTGTAGGAGAATACGTTGCCCCACAGGCTTCGCAGCTATCACCATATTGATCAATGGCACCACACTTTGGGCATGTCCCTCGAACGAACCTATCAGGAAGAAACATCCCCTTAACAGGGTCATACGCTTGCTCTATAGTACGCGTTACAATCAACTCATCTTTTTTTAGTTGTGCAAATATAAACTCCGATATATGCCGGTTTTCCTCAGAGTGCGTTGAGTGATAGTTATCAAATTCAATACCAAAAGCCGTGAAGTCTCGTTGATGCTCCCGGCTAATTCGTTCAATCAGTATTTCGGGGGAGACATTCTCAGCTTCAGCCTTGAGCATGATCGGAGTCCCATGCGCATCATCAGCGCAAACAAAATAACACTCCTGACCCATCATCTTCTGAAACCGAACCCAGACATCTGTCTGGATGTATTCCACCATATGGCCTATGTGAATCGATCCGTTTGCGTATGGCAACGCACTCGTTACCAAAATTTTTCTCTTGGATTCTTCCATCATCGTCCAACATCGCAACCATTTATTTAAAATAATATATCAGCCATTATAGTAAGCAACCGCAAATACAGCTATTAGTGTAAAATAAATTTTTTTATCGTCGGAAGCAGTCAATGAGCACAACAGAAATTGAAATCAAAAAGCTACTCGAAAGTGAAATAGATCCGTATCTTGGCAGAGATCTGGTAGGTTCTGGGGCTCTTAAAAAAATCCACACGCATGATCAAGGCGTTACCATAGAGATTGAGCTCGGCTTTCCGATCGATAATTATCAGGAGATTCTCAGAAAAAGACTAGATTCCCTCTGTGCAAAACTTAACGTCGGTGAAATTAATTTTCAAATTAAATCGAAAATACTTGCGAGAGAGGTGCAAAAGGGTACAAAGCCTCTCAATCAAGTTAAAAACATTATTGCCATAGCCTCTGGAAAAGGAGGAGTAGGAAAATCTACCACCGCTGCAAATCTAGCCATAGCCTTGCAACAGGAAGGTGGAAAGGTAGGGGTGCTTGATGCCGATATATACGGGCCCAGCCAAACTCGGATGCTAGGCACCCAAGGTCGTCCCGACAGTGAAGACGGAAAATCAATGGAGCCTAAAGTTAGCTACCAATTACAGACAATGTCTATCGGCAACCTGATTGAGGAAGACACACCTATGATTTGGCGTGGACCCATGGCAACAGGGGCCTTAGAGCAACTGATCAACGACACCAATTGGCATGATTTGGATTACTTAGTAATTGACCTCCCACCAGGGACAGGAGACATTCATCTCACTTTATGCCAAAAAATCCCTGTAAGCGGGGCCGTCATCGTTACAACACCCCAAGACATTGCGCTACTGGACGCGAGAAAAGGCCTTAAAATGTTCGAAAAAGTTAATGTCCCTGTCCTTGGCGTTATAGAGAACATGAGTGTTCACATATGTAGCGAGTGTGGCCATTCAGAGCATATTTTTGGCTCTGGAGGCGGTGAATCAATGGCTAAGCAATACGAAATAGATCTGTTAGGATCTCTTCCCTTAGACATAAAAATTCGCGAGGGAGTCGATAATGGTAGACCTACCACGGCAATCGAGCCTGATTCAGAAATAGCTAAGAGCTACCGAGAGATAGCAAGAAAAATAGCTGCTCGGCTGGCACTACGGGCCCGTGATTTCTCTTCTAAATTCCCCAAAATAGTTATTCAAAACACTTAAGCCTTCGGAGACATAAAAAATTGCCGATCAAGTCAGATAAATGGATAAGAGAAATGGCCCAAAGCCATGACCTAATTAATCCTTTCGAGCCCTATCAAGTCAAATCGGTTGAAGGGGAAAAAATTATTTCCTTTGGAACGTCAAGCTATGGCTACGATGTCAGGTGTGCGGACGAATTCAAAGTATTTACTAACCTCAACTCCACAACAGTCGACCCGAAAAATTTTGACTCGGGCAACTTTGTTGATGTTCAAAAAGAAGTTTGTGTCATTCCTCCAAATTCTTTTGCTTTAGCCCGCACAATCGAATATTTCAAAATCCCACGAGACATTCTGACTATATGTTTGGGCAAATCGACATATGCAAGATGTGGGATAATTGTTAATGTCACCCCACTGGAACCTGAATGGGAAGGACACATTACTCTAGAGTTTTCAAACACAACTTCCCTGCCTGCAAAAATCTATGCTAACGAGGGGGTAGCGCAGCTCATATTTCTGCAATCAGATGATCCTTGCGAGACGTCCTACGCTGATAGGCAAGGTAAATATCAAGGGCAAGTAGGAGTCACCTTACCGAAGGCCTAGTATGCTCTGCGCGCTGGGATACACACGACCTAATTAAACTTTACTCTACTTCATTGAGGAGCAGTGAGGCAGAATTGACGCAGTAACGCATGCCGGTCGGCTGAGGTCCATCTGGAAAGACATGTCCCAAATGAGAATCGCACGCCGCGCATAATACTTCAGTACGCATCATGCCAAGGCTATGATCCTCCTTGAGCACGATACTCATGTCATCGAGTGCTTGCCAAAAACTGGGCCAACCTGAGCCAGAGTCGTACTTATCTTCAGACCGAAACAAATTAGCCTGACAACAAACACATTTGTATGTCCCTTTCTTTTTACACCCATCATACTCGCCCGAAAATGGCGGCTCTGTACCGTGCTCTCTGCATACTGCATAGACAGACGGCGCAAGTATTACTCGCCACTCATTATTTGTCTTTCTTAATTTTCTCATACTTTTATCCTCGACTTTTCTAGACCCATTGATTAAAGGAATGGAGCAAGCTGTTGTAAAACAGCAAGTCAAAATAGTACCCTATCTCTGAATTACAAACATATGCACATTTGTAAATGAGGGCATAAACGAGTGCCTCCAACCATATTAGGTTAGTGTATGATATACCCTTGGCTTGGAAGTCCTCACAATCTACAGGAAAATAAATTGAGCAACTCTGATTTATACGAACGCAGACGGTCTTCGCAAACCTTGGTCGGTGGTATCCAAGTAGGTGGTGGCGCCCCAATCGTCGTGCAATCAATGACTAATACCGATACATCGGATGCAATTAGCACTGCTAAACAGGTTCAAGCCTTGGCAGCAGCTGGATCCGAACTCGTTCGGATAACAGTCGACACAGAAGCAGCTGCGCGCAAAGTAAGTAAAATCCGTGAGCTACTAGACACTACGGGCTGCACAGTACCGCTTGTTGGTGACTTTCACTACAACGGACATATCCTGCTTACGAAATACCCTGAATGTGCCGAAGCGCTTGCCAAATACAGGATTAACCCGGGTAATGTTGGCTTTGGAAGAAAGCGAGATGACCAATTTTCCACAATAATTGAAGTTGCTATCGCTCAAAAAAAACCAGTCCGCATTGGCGTCAACTATGGGAGCCTAGATCCATCCCTAGTCGCTAAAATGATGGATGAAAATAACGCGCTAAAGGAGCCTAAATCCTCCAAAGAAGTCGCATATGACGCTCTTATTTTCTCGGCGCTTAACAGTGCTCGTCAAGCGGAAGAAATCGGACTGGACAAGACAAAAATTATCCTTTCTTGCAAATGTAGCGACGTGCAAGATCTTATCAACGTTTATAGAAGGCTCGGGAAACAGTGTACTTACCCTTTACATCTGGGACTCACTGAAGCCGGCATGGGTTCAAAAGGGGTTGTCGCTTCCTCTGCTGCCATGAGTATTCTCCTGCAAGAAGGCATTGGAGACACGATCCGTATATCGTTAACACCTGAGCCCGGCGGGGATCGGACCCAAGAAGTCTTGGTCGCACAAGAACTACTTCAAGTAATGGGCCTTAGATCGTTCACCCCTCTCGTGACTGCGTGCCCTGGATGCGGGAGAACCACCAGTACGGTGTTTCAAGAACTTGCTCAAGATATTCAGTCATATGTGAGAACGCAAATGCCGAAATGGAAGGACATTCATCCGGGGGTAGAAGATATGAGCCTCGCGGTAATGGGATGTGTGGTAAACGGACCTGGCGAGAGTAAACACGCCAATATAGGGATAAGCCTTCCTGGCAGTGGAGAAGGATTGTCCGCTCCGGTATTCATAGATGGCGAGAAACATGTAACTCTTCGGGGTGAACATATCGCTGATGAATTTAAGCAGCTACTAGAACAGTATGTGCTATCCCATTACTGCTAATTTCGCGCAACCATTACATTTCATAAACCATATCACTTTGGCTCACACTGATGTTTTGGTCTAAGGATAAAACTATGCACGCCGATGATGGCTAACAAAAAGAATGTCCTCATGGATGCGTTTATGGGGCGACCCTTGATACCGGTGGATTTTAATCGGCAATGCCGCCTCTAATCTGATGCCTGAAGTAAATTATTTCTCTGGTAGCGCAATAATCACATATAAGCTTTGGTTTAGCCCTGAGGGATCGTAGTAATATGCACATTCATATCCTAGGCATTGCCGGAACATTTATGGGAGGGTTAGCCTCTCTTGCCCAAGAAAAAGGGCATGATGTTTCGGGATCAGACCTGTCAATCTACCCGCCTATGAGTGACGTGCTTGCGAGAATAAATGTCAAAATTTTTGATTCCTACTCGGCAGACAACCTCCGTAAAAAACCTGATTTAGTTCTGATCGGCAATGCACTTTCGCGCGGGAATGAATGTGTAGAATTTGTGTTAACCAACAATATTCCATACATGTCGGGCCCCGAATGGCTCAAAAAAGAGGTCTTACCGGGTCGCCATGTAATCGCGGTCTCGGGGACACACGGGAAAACTACTGTAACAAGTATGATTGCTTGGATTCTTGAAAACTCTGGTCTCTCTCCAGGCTTTCTTATAGGGGGAGTACCAGGTAACTTTAGTGCCTCGGCGCGAATAGGAAAATCTAAATATTTCGTCATAGAGGCTGATGAATACGATACCGCATTTTTCGACAAACGCTCAAAGTTTGTTCACTACCAACCGAGAACTTTGATTATCAATAACTTGGAATTCGATCACGCGGATATTTTTGAAAATCTGGATTCAATAAAAAAACAATTTCATCATTTGATACGGACCATGCCTGCCGAAGCAACCATAATTCATCCGGAGCACTGCCAAGCAATAAACGATACCGTGAAAATGGGGTGCTGGTCACAAATACAAACCTTCGGGATAAGTGGAAATTGTGACTGGAAAATCACGCCAAAAAATGACACCTCCAAGGAAATTTCTATAGTAAATATCAACGGAAATGAGATCAAAGCTGAGTGCTCAGTCTTTGGTACGCATAATGAGAACAATATGGTAGCTGCGATGTGTGCGGTAGCTTCACTGAAGGAGAGGATCAAGAACGGGCTGTCTGCAATGAAGAGATTCAAAAATGTTCGTCGGCGACTAGAATTTTATGGCGAGCATAACGGAATACAGATTTTTGATGACTTCGCGCATCATCCTACAGCAATCAAAGCCGCCATCGACGCCGTAAAAAACTTGTCTAATGAACGCAGGCTAATTGCTATTGTGGAATTTCGTTCTAACAGCTTGATAATGGGCGCCAACCGTGACCAATTTGTCGATGCTCTAGAGAACGCTGACGAAATTTTCATTTTACTCCCTCAAGATTGTAGCTGGGATGTCCGAGGGCTTCTCTCAGGTACCTATGCCCATGAAATTCACTACTCTCCCGCTACTCTAGTCGGCAATATTATGGAAAAGATAAGACATGGGGACACGGTCTTGTCGATGAGTAATAGCTCATCTGCAATGATTCCGCGCACATTAATGGGGGAAATAAAAGCTCTATGACGACACTTAAGAATTTCCCAGACACTATCGCTTTATTCCCATTAAATGTCGTGCTTTTTCCAAGTGGGTTATTGGAGTTGAGAATCTTTGAAATAAGGTATCTAGACATGATCAAAGATTGTCTAAGAAACCAAGAGGAATTTGGTATCGTCCTAGTTAAATCAAGTTTAGAAAACACCAGTACTCTAAACGTCGAAACGATAGGGACTCTCGCGAAAATAGTTTCGTTTGATCAAGGAACTGACGGCTTACTCCACATAACTGTTCAAGGCACCAAACCTTTCCAGATCAATGGCTGTAGCATTGAAAGCAATGGGCTTAAAGTAGGGAAAATCCAGCCTCACCTGACTGAACATGAAAAGGTATTGGGATCGCATACAAATTTAGTAGACTTACTAAACAAGATTTTAACAGATAATCGAGGACACGAAACAGAAACACAGAAACCATCATTGCTCAGCGAAGCCAGCTGGGTTGCTTATCGCCTTGCTGAGTTTCTTGATCTAACCAATCAGGAAAAATTAACGGTCTTATCTGAAAGTAATGCCCAGCGAAAACTCGATAAAATAGAACAGCTCATTGTTCACCACAGCTCCGAGTGTTAAAAGCCCTAATTTGGCTAAAGCAAGAAGGCTACAGCAATAAACTAAGAAAAGCCTATTGAATGACTGGTCAATCTATGACACTTTTATATACCGTGATCGGCTGGCGTGGATTAATCGAGGATGCAACAGTTAACTTACTATTGAAAACACGAAACTGCTCACCAATAAAACAGATCATCTGCTCTGTTATTTGTGTTTGTATTTGCTATTCACAAAGCTCAGCAGCGGCCGAGATAGGAAAAAAATCTTGGCAGTTCTGCCCAAGCGGACAACTCAAGCCTGAGCGGCCCATATATAGCGATCCCAACAATATCGAATTCGGTAGTACAGAAATTAGAGCGGAGAGCTCGAGAGTTGTGGAGCAAGGTCCAAGTCAATTTCAAGGGAATGTTGAGGTAATAAAAGGCTCTCGCTCAATCAGGGCGGAAGTTGTCACTTATGATAAGGAAACCGGTAACTATAATGCGGAAGGAAGAGCGCATCTGTGGGACAAAGGCATGCTCTGGGCTGGGGATACAATCAAATTCAACGCACAAAGCGACACTGCTCTACTCTCGGACGGGAAATATTGGCTTGGTGATGGCCCTGGAAGAGGGACTGCTGCTCAGATTGAACATAACTCAGCACAGGACATCAGTCTATTCAAGGACGTCGAATACACAACATGTCCGATAACCTCAGAAGCATGGCGAATGCATGCCAGCGCACTCAGAGTAGATCACGGTAATGATCGTGCTTCTGCAAGTAACGCTATCGTGCGATTTAAAAACGTACCAGTCTTTTATATGCCTTATGTTAATTTCCCCATCAGTAAGAAAAGAAAGTCTGGCTTTTTAGCACCTGTATTTGGCACCAGTAATGAATCTGGTTTCGACACGCAACTACCCTATTACTGGAACATTGCCCCAAACCAGGATGCAACTATCTCGCCCCGCTTCATGCAAGACCGTGGCGTTATGTTTGATGGAGAATATCGTTATCTGAATCCTACTTACTCTGGGACAATCAATGCAGAATATTTATCCGGCGACGACCTCAGACACAATGAAGACAGATCGTATATCGCTGTTGATCACCACCAGTCGCTCTTAAAGAATAGAGGGCGCCTGGACATACTATTTAACAACGTATCCGACAGAGAGTACTTCAAAGATTTTGGTAACACTATGGGGGCATCCTCGCAAAGCTTCATGGAAAGAAAGGTTGAGTTTACCTATAACGGCGAGCGCTCACGACTGTACGTGATGGCTCACGATTGGCAAACTTTGGTTGATAACCTACCAAATGCATCTAGGCCATACAAAAAGCTGCCCCACATTGAGTTTGGACATGTGTTTCCGGCCAACAGTGGATTTCAGGCTGAGATAAAGTCAGATGCAAGCTATTTTTACAGATCACAAAGTCTCACTAGTGTCCGCGCGACAATGGCACCATCGCTGACCTATCGATATGAAAAGCCCTACCTTCATGTGACGCCTAAACTCTTAGTAGCACATACAGAATACTTTAATGATGATCCTAATGATGTTTATAAAGACGAGTCACGAACTGTTCCAGTCATAACACTTGATGCAAAGCTTTTCGCGGAGCGTAACTTCTCAGTCTGGGGGAAAAGCTTATTTCAAACACTCGAACCGAGAGCTCTCTATTTGTATGTTCCCAAAGTTAATCAAGACAATCTTCCTGTCTTAGACACTGGATCAATAGATATCAACACACATACGATGTGGATGCCTCATCGATTCTCAGGTGGCTACACTAAATTTGGGGGAGATCGCGTTGGAGATGCAAACCGGATGACAATTGGTGTGTCATCAAGGGTCTCCCATAAAGACACAGGACAGCAAGTGATGTCTTTGGGACTGGGACAAGTATTCCATCTGGACAGGCGAGAGGTTGGCTTGCCAGGACAAACATTCCCTAATAATGCATTATCCAATCTGTTCGCGGAAGGTGAGTTCAATTTATCTTCCTCACTCAAAATAAACGGCTCGATAGTATGGGAGCCAAAATCCAAGAAAAGCGAGAGGAAAACCATTTCTCTTCATTATGAGCCAAATCAGCAGACTATCATAAAAACGGCCTATCGATTCACAAGAGGGAGTCCAAATATAGAGCAGGCTGATACCACGTTCCGTTTACCGATCAACGCACTACTACCAAATACTTCTCTGATTGGTATGTGGAGCTACGCAATACATGAAAAGAAAACTATAGAGGCGTTCGGAGGTATAGAGTACGACAGTTGTTGTTGGAGTGTCAGTGTCATAGGGCAACGGTATTTGAACGGTACCAACGTAAGCTCTGAACCGGAATTCGTTACGGGTGTCTTTGTCCAGTTGAGACTAAGGGGGCTAATGGGGTTGGGTAAAGGACGTGATCCCATCATAACGAGACATCTTCCAGAATCCAGAAGTCAATTTGATTAAAAAACACTACCGCACAGAGACAAATGTAAAAATCGAATGCTTTAAATTGCGACTTATGCGGTATAATCACCCCCCGACAAAAAAAAGTAGCAGTATGTTTTCGTTGCCGAACCTAATTCCCTCTTATTTAGCATCCATGAAAAGACTCATGCGACTTTCATATTTATTTACCGTTCTTTCCCTAGTTGCGCTCTCATGCACCAGTGTCACTGTATGTGCTGAAGAACTTGACCGAATAGTGGCTGTAGTAGAACTAGACGTAGTCATGCAAAGCGAGCTCGATGAGCAGACGGAACGAGTCAAATATCAAATGCAACAGCAGAGCAGTCGAATGCCTCCAACTGTAGTGCTGGAGCGCCAAGTAATGGAGAGGTTGGTACTGGAAAAAATCCAGCTTCAATATGCCGAGCAAATAAAGATCGAAGTTGGAGACGATGTTCTGAAGCTAGCAATAATGGATATGGCCAAACAAAACAAGCTTACTCTAGAGCAATTCAAAGAAGTGTTAGCTTCTGAAAACTATGAGTTTGACGTATTCGCAGAACAAATACGACAAGAAATCGTGATATCAAAACTTCGCAAAGCTGAAGTAGATGACAAAGTTCGTGTACGAGAAACAGAGATAGAAAACTATCTCCGCAACGAGTCCAACACTGCAGAACTTCAAGAATATCGCATCTCCCACATTTTAATATCTGTTCCGTCAGAAGCCGACAACAAAGAAATTCAGGAAGCACGAGAAAAAACAGAGGAAGCGCTAGGGTTAATAGAGGCTGGTAGTGACTTCGCTGAAATTGCGATAAGCGTGTCTGATGGGCAACAGGCACTAGAAGGAGGAGATCTCGGGTGGAGAAAAGGAAGCCAAGTCCCAGGACTTTTCGCGGACTCTGTCAGCACATTAGAAGTAGGTGAGAATAGTGGCATTATAACTAATGCAAGTGGATTTCATATTATTAAGCTTATTGATAAGCGTAATTTAGAAGAATTCATGATCCCGCAATATAAAACTCGACATATACTTATTTCGCCAAATGAATTACTACCTAAGGAGCAAGCTTTCAATAGAATGTTGAATTTAAAAAAGCGTCTTGACCTCGAGGGAGATGTCAATTTTGACCAAATTGCCAAGACAAACTCCGATGACAGAACGTCTGCTCTGCAAGGAGGCGATCTTGGTTGGGTAAGCGAAGGAGAGATGGTCCCAGAATTTGAAGAAATTATGACAGCTATTGATGTCGGAATGATTAGCCCACCGTTTGAATCAGAATTTGGCTTCCACATCCTCCAAGTTGTGGAAAAAAGAAATTTCGATGGAACAGAGGAAATTCGACACGATAGAGGCCGGCGAGCCATTCGGCAACAAAAGCTAGATGAACGACGACAATACTGGCTCAGGCGGCTACGAGATGAAGCCTATGTCGAATACCGCAGACACTGATTCAAAACATAGTCTAAAGATTGCGGTATCGCCAGGAGAGCCATGCGGTATAGGGCCTGACATAACCATAGCAATTAGCCAACTACAAAGAACCGAAATAAATCTCGTTTATGCAGACCCGAAAATAATTGCGGACCGTGCCAAATTGCTAAATGTTAAGCTCGACATTATCGAGCTCGAAGAGATAGAGCACGCGCGACCTCATAAACCTGGCACCATTCAGATCGTCCCAGTTCAATCAAGGGCGGAAGTAATTCCTGGCCAACCTAATCCCAACAACTCTAGCTATGTTTTAGATTGTCTCAATCAGGCGATAGATGCCTGCAGCGACTCCAAGCTGGATGCGATAACGACTGGCCCTATAAGTAAAGCAGTCATTAACCAAGCGGGAGTTCCATTTTCAGGCCATACACAATATCTGGCTGATAGACTAGGCTCAAAGCGGCCCGTGATGATGCTGGTATCTGGCAAGCTACGAGTAGTCTTACTCACTACACACATCCCCTTAAGAGATGTCCCCCGTTCAATAACCAGTTCACTAATAAAACATGTCACAACTGTCGTTCATCAGGAATTAAAGGATAAATTTGGGATAAGTTCACCTAATATATGGTTATGTGGACTCAACCCACATGCAGGAGAGGGAGGGTATCTGGGTCGTGAAGAAATTACAGTAATCTCTCCTTCTGCCACAGAGTTGAGGAATGCAGGCATAAAAATCACCGGCCCAGTGTCTGCTGACAGCGCATTTACAGAATTACAACGACAAAAATACGATGCCATTATCAGCATGTACCATGATCAAGGCCTAACAGCGCTCAAAACATTAGGTTTTGGGGAGGCAGTCAACGTTACTTTAGGCATTCCTATAATAAGGACATCCGTAGATCATGGTACAGGGTTAGACATAGCGGGTACTGGAAAATCTAAGGCTGGTAGCCTTCTAGCAGCGATTGACCTAGCAAAATATATAGTAAAAACTCAAAGAAGCCAGAGCAAGTGACCCTTCCGAAAGCCCGCAAACGGTTTGGTCAGAATTTCCTTACAGATGAATACGTTGTTAACAGGATCATTAACCTAATTAGCCCCCAGCCTGATGAGTACATACTAGAAGTCGGGCCAGGAGCAAGAGCGCTCACGGATCATCTTGTGAGTGCAAGATCAAAAGTAACAGCTGTAGAAGTCGACCGAGATCTATATGCGAAAATTAAAAGCCATTACAGCGGCTGTGATAATTTTCTAATTTCAAACGAAGATATTTTAAATTACGACATAGAAAAGTTAGCCATCAACTCAAAGGACTGGAAGATAGTCGGCAACCTGCCTTACAACATTGCCACACCTCTAATTATCAAGCTATTAGGCTATCAAGGTGTTTGGTCGGAAATGGTATTCATGCTCCAGAAGGAAGTTGCTGAGCGTTTCACCGCCATATGCGGAACAAAAGCCTATGGGCGACTATCAATAATGGCTCAAAGAAGAGCATCAATAGAATGTCATTTTGAGGTCGACAAGAACTCCTTTGCCCCAATCCCAAAAGTGCAGTCTGCAGTCGTGAGATTTGTCAAAAAAGAATATGTTGTATTACCCGCTCTCGAAAAACACATGGAAGATATTGTGCGGACTGCATTCAGTACTAGGCGCAAAACTATCGCAAACTCGTTACGTAAAATTTTCAATGTCGACTCCCTCATAAAAGCTGAGATCGATCCAAAAGACCGAGCAGAAAACATTCCTATCGCATCCTATGAAGCGCTAGCAGAAATAAAATTACTTCAAGATAATACCCTCCAATAGCTTCCTAGGCCCATTTAGGGATGCTACCCTCAAGACTCCACATGCTGAAAAACATTAACGCATAAGACTTCACAAGGTTACCCACAGTTCCTGTGGATAACCTTGTGAACAAGCTATACGAATAAGACCTTAAGGCCGCAAAACAGGCCGACATTGATAGATCGGTCAAAATTTAGCCAAATTCTGAAATTATATATATAAAACAGATACTTATGATATTATCTAATAGCTGCTTAGTGACTTTATTCAGTAAGTAGTTACTTCTGCCGTACTGAAACAAAGGGTATGTGTATAAATTAGTACGTGTGCTACGGGAATTTGTATTTTTCCATACCTTACAGCCTCAAAGCATAGACTGAGAAGACCAACTTTCTTCGTGATATTATAATAAAAACCGTTGAAGTTAAGGCGATATTCGGAAAACAAAATGTGCAGTCAGCGATTTACAAAAATCCCTAACCTTATTGTCGATTTCTTCGGGCAGTTGTCAGCATATGCTCTCATTTTTCTGATGACCGTAACTGGCCTTGACGTCTTCATGCGCTACCTATTAAATCAGGGCTCCGTTGCTTTTCAAGAACTTGAGTGGCATCTTTTTAGTGCCGTTTTTCTGCTAGGTTCGGCCTATACGCTGAAATGTGACCAGCACGTTAGAGTTGATATTTTTTTCAAAAGCAGATTCTGCAGCCGACGCACTAGAAAGCTAATCGACGTACTAGGAACGCTTTTTCTATTACTCCCATTTTGTGCCGTTATCGTGTGGAGCTCAGGCGCCTTTGTATTAGACGCACTCCACTATTCGGAAACCTCTCCCGATCCTGGTGGGCTAACTCATCGGTGGATAGTGAAGTCATTTATTCCGTTAGGGTGTTCACTACTTTGTATTCAAGGCCTTGTCACCGCCTTAACCGCCTTTAGCGATCGGAATAAATTTTAATGCCCATGGAATATTATGCATTAGGAATGTTTGTAGTTATCATTCCCGCTCTTTTATTGGGCTATCCCGTTGCTTTTACTCTTGGCGCCGTGGCTGTTTTCTTCGGAACATTGACCTTAGGGATAAACTTCTTCCAGCTGCTACCCCTTCGGATTTGGGGCATTATGACGAACTTTACCTTACTGGCAGTACCTTTGTTTATATTGATGGGGATGATTCTAGAAAAATCTGGCTTAGCACAAGATCTACTAGAAACTAGTGCTGCGCTTTTTGGGAAAAAAAAGGGTGGGCTGGCTATTGCAGTGGTACTGGTTGGCGCTTTGCTCGCCGCAACTACAGGAGTAGCAGGCGCCACTGTAGTCACTATGGGGGTGATAGCCTTACCAACAATGCTTAAGCATGGATATGACCGGTCCCTAGCCTGTGGCACAATAGCTGCGTCAGGCACTCTGGGGCAGGTAATTCCACCAAGCATAGTAGCGATACTTCTTGCTGACATTATGGGAGTACCAGTGGGCAGACTCTTCATGGCAACGCTACTCCCTGGATTAACGTTAGTCGGCTTATACATCTCTTACATAATTATAATTTCCAGAAAAAACCCACTTGTCGCTCCTGCCATAAAATTAACAGGGTATAACCTCTCGAAGGTAGAAATAATCAAATCCCTAATGCCTCCTCTGCTCTTAATGCTATCAGTGCTAGGCTCGATTTTTTTTGGGGTGGCGTCGCCGACTGAATCAGCTGCTCTTGGTGCTTTAGGAGCTGTTCTGATTGCCGCCGGCCGAAAACGAATGCGGTGGGTCACACTCAACAGTGCGGCCTTAGAAACGGTGAAGCTAACAAGTATGGTTTTTCTAATTCTTATCGGGGCAACGGCTTTCGGGCTAGTTTTTAAGAGCCTAGGTGGCGATCATGCTGTAAGTGGCTTTTTTCATTCGACTGGAGATGGTAGCCAGTTAACGTTTGTTATCGTTAGTATGGTGGTTATTTTTATTCTGGGGTTTTTTCTAGATTTCGTTGAGATTTGTTTTATTGTGGTACCAATCCTAGAGCCAATAGCCAGAAGCCTTGGAATCGATCTGCTATGGTTCGCGTTAATCATAGCAGTTAATCTTCAAACATCCTTCCTAACGCCACCATTCGGCTTTTCACTTTTTTATCTCAAAGCAGTATCACCTCCAGAGATAAAGCTCTCTCACATTTATAAAGGTATCACTCCCTTTGTAATAATACAGCTCGTTATTCTTACTCTAATTATATCCTTCCCTGATGCCGTGTTATGGTTACCGAACACTATCGATAAAATGAACGGACTGCTTTAGATATTTGCGCCGCCCCCATTACGCAAATATTCAATAACCGAAGAAGTCTCGGGAAAGACTCCGTGCCATAGAAAAAAAGCCTCTGCAGCTTGCTCAACCAGCATCCCGAGTCCATCCAATACCTGAGCGGCACCTAGCGAATCAGAAAAGCGCATGAATCTAGTAGGTCCAACTGTGTAGGCCATATCATAAACAACACTCCCGAACCCTATGACCTGCCTACCAAGATCTGGAAGGTTATTTGACAAGCTTAAAGATGTAGCGTTTATCACTATGTCTGGTTGGCAACTTAAGTTCGCACCCCATTCCAATACCTCTAGAGGATAGTCGCTCATGAATTCTACCAAAGCTTCAGCACGGGAGGTTGTGCGGTTACTAACATTTATTGACGAGGGATTTTCCTTAATCAGAGCAGGAATAATACCTTTAGCAGCACCCCCTGCTCCCAAAACCAAGATAGTTTTCCCTTCTAAAATAATCGAATTATTCAACTTAAGATCACGGACAATTCCGCTACCGTCCGTGTTATCAGCCAGAATTTTTCCTTCTTTAAAAGACAAAGTATTTGCAGCGCCAGCTCCCATAGCTCTGTCGGAGCGTTCATCAGCAATCTCAAAAGCCTCTTCTTTTAAAGGCACTGTGACATTCATCCCTAGACCGCCAGCCTTTCTAAACTGGTCTATCGCAGCTCCTAAGCATCCAGAACTTACTTCAATTTTTTCATATGTCAGTTCTAGGTCTGCCCCTTTACCAAACAAAGAGTGAATAGCAGGTGATTTACTGTGCGCGATCGGCGCACCAACAACGCAGAAAAAATTACTAGACCTTGGCTCATTATCAAAGTAATTTTTCATTATCCGGCTTTTATGTTGAGAGAAAACCTGCTGCCAAACCAGCAGGCCTCCTGGCTATATAATGTAGCCTCGCTCATCGTGTTCGGACACATCCAACCCAACATTTTCTTGATCCTGAGTTACCCTCAAGCCGACTACCTTTTTAGTTAATAGGAGCAGCACTAGCGTCATACCACCACACCAACCGACAGTGGCGAGCACTCCATACAGCTGCACAGTCAACTGGGACGACATTGTAACTCCATCAGCATAACCACTTCCCCCGAACTGCTCAGCAACAAGCACACCCGCCAGTATAGTACCTAAAGCCCCCCCTACTCCATGTACAGGAAACACGTCCAGTGAGTCGTCAATTTTCAATGTACGCTTAATATACTGGGTACTGAAATAACAGACTATCCCCGCAGAGATCCCGATTAATAGTGCCCCCATTGGTCCCACATACCCTGATGCGGGAGTAATTGTTCCTAACCCAGCAACCATACCGGTTACTATACCGAGGACGCTTGGTTTCCCATGCCTTATCCACTCGATGCACATCCACGCCAGAGAACCAGCTGCAGCAGAGATGTGAGTCACTAACATCGCCATCCCAGCATCCCCATTAGCGGCAACTGCGCTACCAGCGTTAAAACCAAACCATCCCACCCAAAGCATCGAAGCACCAGTGACCGTCATGGTTAAGTTATGGGGTGGCATAGCTCTATCAGGAAACCCCTCACGCTTGCCTAAAACCATGGCCGCGACCATAGCTGCGACTCCTGCGTTTATATGAACAACAGTACCACCTGCGAAATCGAGCAAGCCCATCTCTCCTAGCCATCCTCCACCCCATACCCAATGGCAAACAGGTACATACACAACGAACATCCACAGCGTTGTGAATATGAGCACAGCCGAAAATTTCATCCTTTCAGCAAAGCCTCCTACGATGAGGGCGGGGGTGATCACAGCAAATGTCATTTGAAACATGATGAATACAGTTTCTGGTATGCTCCCGTTCATTCCGGCCCGTGTCACATCTGCCAACATAATGTTGCCACTGCCAATAAAATTATTCCAAGCTCCGCCGTCTCCAAAGGCGAGCCCATACCCTGCAAACATCCACAACAAAGACATTAGGCAAGTAATGGTAAAACACTGCATCAAAACAGACAGTGTGTTTTTTGCACGGACCAGTCCACTGTAAAAAAGAGCCAAACCAGGGATCGTCATGAACAAAACTAAGGCCGTCGAGGTCAAAAGCCACGCCGTATCCCCACTATCCGCCCCATCTGCCATGACCAAGCTTGGTATAACCGTCAAACTAAATATACAAATAAAATGCCACATGTTTTTTTAACTCCCTCAGAATCCTCAGTGATACAAAAGTCAGCTCTCAACGATCTATAAAGCGTCTTTTCCTGTTTCTCCAGTCCTTATCCGCACAGCATCAATTAAATCGCTAACAAAAATCTTACCATCGCCGATCGACTCGTTATTGGCAGCCGTTTTCACAATTTCTACAATCTCATCTAGCTGGGAATCGTCTACTGCTATCTCAAGTTTTACTTTTGGAAGAAAATCGACCACATACTCCGCACCTCGATAAAGCTCGGTATGACCTTTTTGACGGCCAAACCCTTTGACTTCTGTCACGGTCATTCCCTGTATACCATTTGAAGATAAGGCATCTCTGACATCCTCCAGCTTGAAAGGCTTGATAATTGCGGTAATTAATTTCACTAGTTTTCTCCCTAAGGTCATGCTTAATTCAGGTTCAAAATAGAAAGCGGCCCCGAAAATAGCTCGGCTTTATTCGGTTAGCTATTAACATGTCGTCCGAGAAGTAATTATAGCAGCTTTGCACCACTTTCTCGCTACTTGACACAACATAGTGCAGAATTATTTTTCTGTCAAAAAAGGGGCTCATTCTCATGAACCCCTTTTCAATCACCTCATCACCGCTACATTGGGACTATGTAATACTAGGAATGATACGCTGTTTCACCATGTGAAGCGGTATCTAAACCGGCTCTTTCTTCCTCTTCAGTAACACGAAGGCCCATTAGAGAATCGACTACTTTATAAAGAATGAAGCTGATGACACCGCACCATACGATGGTAAACCCAACTGCTTTAGTTTGCACAATCAGTTGGCTCATCATGGTTATACCTTCATCGTAACCAACACCACCAAATTTAGCGGACATTAATACTGCTAAACCTATAGCACCAACAATACCAGCAACGCCGTGGATACCGAACACATCAAGTGCATCGTCGTAACCCAATGCTTTCTTAAGACTAGTACATGCCCAGAACGCAATGATGCTTGCAACCGCACCTAGAATAATTGAACCCATTGGGCCTAAAACTGCACATGCGGGAGTAATAGCAACCAGACCTGAAATTGCACCTGAAGCGCCACCTAGCATCGACGGTTTACCACGAGTGATCCATTCCATCGCAATCCAACCTAATACTGCCGCCGCGGTGGCAACTTGAGTATTGATCATTACAAGGCCGGCAGTACCGTCAGCTGCAAGCTCACTGCCCACATTGAAACCAAACCAACCAGCCCACAGTAATGAAGCGCCAATCATTGTTGATGGAAGGCTGTGCGGAGCCATTGACTCTTTACCCAAACCAACACGTTTACCAATAATTATTGCCCCAACCAATGCTGCAACACCTGCGTTGATATGCACAACTGTACCACCCGCGAAGTCAATCGCACCCCAGCTGCTAATTAAACCTCCGCCCCATACCATATGACAGATTGGGATATAAACAGCTGTTACCCAGAGGCCCAGAAATACGAGCATAGCTGAAAATTTAATCCGTTCGGCAAAGGCACCGACAATTAGTGCAGGGGTTAATGCTGCAAAAGTTAATTGGAATGTCACAAACACATATTCAGGAATAGTACCTTTAAGTGTATCCGCAGAAATTCCATTTAAAAACGCTTTGCTTAAATCCCCAACATAACTACCACCCTCAGAAAAAGCCATGCTGTAGCCGTAGACGACCCAAAGCACAGACATCAATGAAACCGTCACAAACACTTGCATGAGAACCGAGAGCATATTTTTTGCCCTAACCAACCCACCGTAGAACAAGGCTAAACCTGGAATCGCCATCACAAGCACGAGAATAGTCGCGACAATCATCCAGGCGGTATCGCCAGAATTTATTGTTGCCGCATCGTCGGCCATGCTTACTTCTGTAAAACCTATGAGCATCAAGCTCATTAGTCCAATTACACTTATTTTCGATAATAAATTTTTCATGCCAGTCTCCTAAAAAGCACCCATACCAGTTGCACTGGTACAGATTCGTTTAACTTCTCCAAGAACCATCACAAAAACCTTACCGTCACCGATTATTCCGGTAGCAGCTAATTTTTCGACGGCCTCGATAATTTTACTAAGTAAATTTGTGGGGGCAGTAATCACTTTAAAATCCTCCCGTAAATAAACTATGTTTCATCTACTCTGACTTCTCCTAGAGTGCATCAGATCCGGTTTCCCCAGTCCTAATGCGCACTGCTTCGATTAATTCAGTGACGAAAATTTTTCCGTCTCCGATTTTTCCAGTTTCAGTAGAGCTTTTAATGGCTTGGATAACTTCAGCCACTTGTTCATCATTCACACCTACTTCCAACTTGGATTTAGGTAAAAAATCAACAACATACTCAGCTCCTCTATAAAGTTCCGTATGTCCTTTTTGGCGACCAAAGCCTTTTACTTCAGTAACCGTTAAACCGCGGACCCCGATGTCAGATAATGCTTCACGGGCCGCCTCAAGCTTGAATGGCTTAATAATTGCTGTAACCAGTTTCATTTCATTTATCCTTTCGTCTTAAACTAAACTTAAAAAAACAAAGAGGGTAAAAGCCCTCTTGCTGAAGTACTTAAATGCATGCATTATGCGTGCCAACAAATAAGTCAACATGTTCTACGGCTTAGACTGATGAGTTCTGGTATACCCAGCTGGAAAAATGCACCAAAATAATGCGTTTTTGTAGCTGCTTGACTTAACTAAGGGCAATTAGCTTAAAATACCAACATATTAGAGAGGGCACCAACTTGTTTGATTTTCAAAAACTAGAAATTTTAGCACAGCGAATTAGAAAAATTCTCCCCGAAGACCCCCGAATACTAGCGGAGGAATTCAAAAACACCTCCAAGCCGTTAGTCCAGTCTTTTCTGAAACGAGCGAAGCTGGTGACTCGAGAAGAGTTTGACATTCAAAATCAATTATTAGATAAAGCTCAGCAACAATTAAAAGACCTTGAAGCCGTTATCGAAAAAATTAAAAGCACTTCATAAAAAAGGAAGAAACTGCGTGCTCCAAGAACCGAAAGAAAAAGATATCTACCAGATTGCGGTCAATGGCGTAAGTAACTACCTTGAAAACCAATCTGATCCGAAGGCCGGCCGATACATATTCGCGTACACCATTACCATAACGAATACGGGGCAAATTGCTGCTCGCTTAGAGGACAGGCATTGGATAATTATTGATGGTGAAGGAGCTACTCAAGAGGTTCGTGGCAGGGGAGTCGTAGGAGAAGAACCGCTTTTGGAGCCTGGAGAAATTTTCACATACACCAGCGCCTCCCAAATCTCGACAGTTTTTGGAACAATGAAAGGCTCCTATGGAATGCTCGCGTCTGACGGCACTAGGTTTAAAGCCTTAGTGCCCAGCTTCCACTTGTCGCTTCCCAATGCGCTTCATTAACTAGTAGGTGAGCAGAATTGTCTACCTATGCTATAGGCGACATTCAGGGTTGCTACAATGAGCTGTCAAAACTTCTTCAGCTAATAAATTTCGACAAACGCATGGATACTCTATGGCTGGCCGGAGACCTCATAAACAGAGGGCCATCTTCCTTAGCAGTAATGAAACAAGTTATGGGGCTAGGGAACGCTGCTAAAGTTGTTTTAGGAAATCATGAGTTGCACTTACTTGCACTAGTCACTGCAGGACTGCCGATAAAGAACTCGAAAGACACTTTTCATGATATTTTAGCTTCTCCGGATTGCAGTAAAATTGTTCAATGGCTCAAACAACAATCATTTTGCCACTGGGATGCAAAACTCAACTTTGCGATGGTTCATGCCGGTGTCCCTCCAGAATGGTCTTTAGCAAAAACTCTTGATTTGGCTAGGGAGCTAGAATCAGCCTTGGCCAATGAGGACTCAGGTAATGAGTTTCTTCTGTCAATGTATGGTAATGAGCCTGCTACTTGGAACGATAAGTTGACTGGTAATGAGCGGCTAAGGTTTATAGCCAACTGCTTGACTCGTTGCAGGTACTTTACTAAGCAAGGGGCCATGAACTTCTCTGAGAAAAGGACTCCAATGGCCGCTCGCGCAGAACTGATTCCTTGGTATCTAATGCCGGCTAGAAAGACAGCCAGTACCCGCATCATATTTGGACATTGGGCATCTTTAAATCTGCCTAAAACAGAATGGGAAAAGCACTTGGTATATCCACTGGATACTGGAGCTGTATGGGGCAGAAAATTAACTGCGATGAGGCTTGAAGATAAAGAAATATTCTCGGTGCAGTCGGAACAAATCGCGGAAAGCTAAACAATTCTTTCTAGATGGCGGAAGCAGTATTGATAAAGGTGTTCTTCATCGCTATCGCAAAGCTCTGAAGACACCTCTTTCCACTCAGACAAATCAAAATCTGGAAAGTACGCATCGCCATCTAATGAAGTCATTACTTCAGTAAGGTACATTGTTGTAGCGCGAGATAAAGCTTCTTTATAGATCATTCCGCCTCCTACAACAAAAATCTCCCCTTCTTTACCTTCTAGCGCTCTTAAAGCGGAACCTAAAGACGGGTAGCACTCAATTCCATCGGCAAAAAAATCCACATTTCTAGTCAAAACGATGTTTTTACGGCCTGGCAAAGGTCTCCCTATAGACTCAAAGGTCTTACGACCCATAATGATTGGCTTACCCATCGTAAGCTGCTTAAACCTCCTCAGATCATTAGGTAGGTGCCAAGGTAACTCACCTCCTATACCAATTACCTTAGCCTTATCAATCGCGGCTATTAGACTTAATTTTTCTGGTAGCACTATCTAATCAGCCTAGTTCAAATCGCAACTGGAGCGCTAATGTGTGGGTGTGGATCATAGTCCACCAACTGAAAATCTTCATATTTAAAGTCAAAAAGACTGGCCACAGCCGAATTCATTTTCATCTCAGGCAGAGTTCGACACTCTCTAGATAATTGCAATTCAGTCTGTTCCAAGTGATTAAGATATAAATGCGCGTCTCCGATAGTATGCACAAACTCCCCTACCTCCAATTTACAAACTTGCGCAATCATCATTGTTAACAAAGCATAAGAGGCAATGTTGAATGGTACGCCCAAGAACACATCACCGCTACGTTGGTATAGCTGACAAGATAACTTGCCTTCAGCCACATAAAATTGAAACAGCGCATGACATGGCGCAAGAGCCATATCGCCTACATCACTAACATTCCAGGCACTAACGATTAAACGACGTGAATCAGGGTTTACTTCTATTTCTTTTAGAACTTCTTTTATTTGATCTACCGTTTCTCCATTCGGATTTTTCCAAGACCTCCATTGAACACCATATACCGGCCCCAGCTCTCCCGCCTCGTCAGCCCACTCATCCCATATTCTTACGCCATTTTTTTTCAAATAGGCTATGTTAGAGTCGCCTCGGAGAAACCAAATCAATTCGTGAATAATGGATTTTAGATGCAACTTTTTAGTCGTCAATAGGGGGAAACCTTCACATAATTTAAATCTCATTTGGTATCCAAAGACACTCAGTGTCCCAGTACCCGTGCGATCTTGCTTCCTAACACCATGGTCACGGACATGACGAAGTAGCTGTATATAGCTATTCATATTCTTTGCTCAACATTGATGCTTTATAGCTCGTCGATGAGCAATTATCAAGCCCACACCTTAAGCCAATGCTGCACCATGAAACTCTTACCGTTTCTCAGGAGCAGTGTTACGCAGTATTAACGTTAGGCCAACTAATATCATTGGAAAGCTCAAAACTTGGCCCATGGTAAGCCAACCTGCCGCAAGGTAGCCTATATGAGCATCAGGTTCTCTGAAAAATTCTACACCACAACGAAAAGTACCATAAAGACAAAGGAACCAGCCAGACACAGCTCCTAAGCGCTTCGTGTGTCTGCCAATAAAATATAGTAAGTAAAAGAGCAACAGCCCCTCCAGTAAAGCTTCATAAAGCTGGGTAGGGTGCCGCGGTATAAAGCCAGCAACTGGGTTTGTGAAAATAACGCCCCACGGTAAAGAAGTGGGAGCTCCCCACAGCTCTTGATTAACAAAGTTAGCAACTCTGCCTAATCCCAGACATATAGGGAGCGCGGGAACAATGAAGTCAGTCAGAGACAAAAAGCGTCTTTCCAATTTTCGAGAGAGCCAAAAGACTGCTACTATAACCCCTAAAACTCCACCATGAAATGACATGCCTCCTTCCCAAATATAAAAAATCCTCAAGGGATCGTCGAGATAATTAACGGCATTATAAAATAGAATATAGCCAAGACGACCGCCAACTATACCGCCTAGAGCAGAGTAAAAAATCAAATCCGACACTTTTTCCTGATCCCAACCTGAACCTGCCGTCGCACTTTTGTTCGATAAATATTTCCAAGCTACGGCTATGCCAACTAGGTAAGACAACCCATACCAATAAACACTAAGAGGACCAATTCGCAGTGCAACGGGATCAATATCAGGGAGAAAAATCATAAGAAAAAGGTACCTTGTGTACTATCACCACGCCAAAGATAAGCCGAAGCTGCGTTGATATCGTGACTCAAATTCAGAACGCGTTACTTTATGGTTCTGTGTCCCATGGCTCTCAATTTTAATAGCCCCTAACAACGCAGCAACGCGGCCGGACACATCCCAAGAGAGTCCTTGTTCTATTCCAAGCAAAATCCCAGCTCGGTAAGCATCTCCACAGCCAGTGGGATCTAAAACCGCAAAAGTCGGGGCCACAGGTATTTTTACATGCTCACCACCAACATAAATATCTGAGCCCTCGCCACCTCTAGTGATGATCAGAGCCTCTACTTGACCGGCGATATCATTGATCCCCATCCCAGTCTTTTCTTGCATTAACTCAGCCTCATAAGCGTTTACTGTAATCCACTGTGCTTGCTTTACAAACTTCGCCAACTCTTCACCACTAAACATAGGCAGTCCTTGACCAGGATCGAAAACAAAAGGAATTTTCGCTGAAACCAACTGCTCAGCATGCAGAATCATGCCTTCGCGTCCATCAGGGGACACAATCGCCAGCCGCGACTCTCGTGCCTCGTTAACGCTATTCTGAGCAGAAGCATCCATAGCACCAGGATGAAAAAGTGTGATCTGATTACCATCGAGATCGGTTGTTATAAAAGCTTGTGCGGTCATAGCCCCTGGAACGCCAACAACACTTTCACGAGAAATTTCTTGTTCGTCCATCCAAGAGGCGTAGGGCGCGAAATCTTCGCCCACAGTCCCCATAGGTATGGGATCTCCACCTATCATTTTTAAATTATATGCAATGTTACCTGCGACGCCGCCATACTCTCTTCTCAGACTCGGCGTTAAGAAACATACATTTAAGATATCCAATTGCTCTGGGAGGATATGATCTTTAAATCTCTCCCCAAAACCCATTATGTTGTCATAAGCGAAAGACCCACAAATCAAAATCGACATCTATTTTTCTCCCATAGATTATTCAGTTCCCACCAAAGACATAACCTGCCTTCGTTTCAATGCTAATGAGAGATATTGTCCAGTATACGAATTGGTATTTTTGGCAATATCCTCGGGAGTACCTAATGCGATAATCTGCCCGCCATTTTTACCACCCTCTGGACCCAGATCAATAACCCAATCGGCGGTTTTTATGACGTCCAAATTGTGCTCTATAATTACCACTGTATTCCCCCGATCGCGCAGACTGTGCAGCACCTTTAACAACTGTTCAATATCGTAAAAATGCAGTCCCGTTGTCGGCTCATCAAGAATATAAAGTGTTTTACCAGTATCACGCTTAGAAAGCTCTCGCGACAGCTTGACTCTCTGAGCCTCTCCTCCAGAAAGGGTCGTCGCATTTTGCCCAATACGAATATACGAGAGCCCGACTTTTACAAGTGTATTCAGTTTCGTCGCAAGGACTGGTACTGATGCGAAAAACCCGTAGGCTTCTTCAACGGTCATATCCAATACCTCACTGATCGTACGTCCCTTATATAGTATAGTAAGAGTCTCCCTGTTATACCGTTTGCCTTTACATTCATCACATGGGACGTATACATCAGGTAAAAAGTGCATTTCGACTTTAATAAGCCCATCGCCCTGACAGGCCTCGCATCGACCACCTTTTACGTTAAAGCTAAATCGGCCTGGGTTGTACCCTCTTGCTCTGGATTCTGGCACTGTTGCAAACAAGTCCCTTATCGGAGTAAACAAGCCAGTATAGGTGGCTGGATTAGATCGCGGGGTTCTGCCAATAGGGCTTTGATCAATATCGACGACCTTATCAAAATAGTCTAAGCCTAAAATCTCCCGACACTCTGCAGGAACGGCTGACGCACCGTTTATGTCTCGAGCTGCTGTCAAGTAGAGAGTGTCGTTGATAAGCGTTGATTTACCCGAACCAGAAACTCCAGTAATGCAAGTCAACAATCCAATTGGGATCGTGACCGTGACTTTATCTAAGTTGTTACCATTCGCTTCTAATATTTCTAGGACACGTTTTTCATCATAGCCTGTGCGGTGCTCAGGAATCTCTATGACACGTCGTCCGGAGAGATATTGGCCAGTCACCGAATTTGCGCAATTGGCAACCTCAAGCGGCGTCCCTTGCGCAACAATATTTCCACCGTGAACACCTGCACCAGGACCCATGTCAACCACATAATCAGCCGTCTTAATCGCGTCTTCATCATGCTCAACGACAATCACAGTATTACCTCGATCTCTAAGATCGACTAGAGTGTCCAATAGTCGTTGATTGTCTCTTTGGTGAAGACCAATAGAGGGTTCGTCCAAAACATACATGACCCCCACTAAGCCTGAGCCTATTTGGCTTGCAAGTCTTATCCTCTGACCCTCTCCTCCGGAAAGCGTGTTAGCGCTTCGATCAAGAGTCAAATAATTTAGCCCAACATTAATCAAAAACTGCAGGCGCAAATTGACTTCTTTAATAATTCGTTCAGCTATCTCCCCACGCTGCCCACCCAAACACAAGTTTTCAAAAAATGTCTGACTTTCGTCTATAGACATCGAGGTAATCTGAGACAGGTTAAAGTCCCCTATAAAAACATTCCGAGCTGCCCTGTTCAATCTAGTCCCATCGCAAGAGGCACAGGTTTTAATGCCGATATAACGCCCTAGCTCTTCTCGAACAATATTTGAATCTACGTCTTTATAGCGTCGCTCCATATTAGCAACTACACCCTCAAAAACATGATTTCGAATTTCAAATTTGCCGTTTGATTTAGAGTACCTGAATGCAATCTGGTCATCTCCACTCCCCCGAAGCACGACTTTTTTAATATCGTCAGAGAGCTCCGCAAAAGGCGTATCAATATCAAATCCATAGTGTCGAGCCAACGAGTCAATTAGTTGCGCATAATAGGTATTGCGCCTATCCCACCCTCGGATTGCACCTGCTGACAGGCTCACCTCTGGCTGCTGAACTATAAGTCCTTCATCAAAATATTGGGCATTACCTAAACCATCACAAGTCAAGCACGCTCCCACAGGATTATTGAATGAAAAGAGTCGCGGTTCGAGTTCCTCGATACTAAAGCCGCACTGTGGGCAGGCAAATCTCGATGAGTACAAAATGTCGATAGGTGGCCCATCGTCCATCGAGCAGACTCTAGCAAAGCCATCTCCTAGTTCTAATGCGGACTCAAAAGATTCAGCAAGCCGCTGCTTCAAGTCATCACGAATACGAAACCTGTCCACGACAACGTCTATATTATGCTTTTTCCTCAACTGCAGAGCAGGCGGATCATCTAAGGCTATGACTTGCCCGTCCACCAGCGCACGCACATAGCCCAACCGAGCTAAATTATCAAACACCTGTTGGTGTTCTCCTTTCTTATCTCTAATTATAGGTGCTACTAGCATCCAACGGCGGTCGGCATCCAGAGTCAGTACATTGTCAACCATTTGGGACACGGATTGCGCGGCCAAGTCCTCGCGATGATCTGGGCACAAAGGCTGGCCAACTCTAGAAAAAAGTAGCCTCAGATAGTCATAGATCTCCGTGATTGTCCCCACTGTAGACCTAGGGTTGTGGGATGTAGATTTCTGTTCAATTGAAATTGCCGGAGACAGTCCTTCAATGTGATCAATGTCGGGCTTTTCCATCACCGACAAAAACTGTCTCGCGTAGGCAGACAAAGACTCTACATACCTTCTCTGCCCCTCGGCGTAAATTGTGTCAAAGGCCAATGACGATTTTCCTGACCCAGACAAACCTGTGATAACAATTAGCTTGTCACGAGGCAAGTCAAGGTCAATATTTTTTAGATTGTGGGTCCGCGCGCCGCGTAAAAGAATTGTGTCCATGGGCTCCGTTGCCTATCTTTCTATAAAATAAATGCTTAAATAGAAAGAATAATTTTAATGCCAACCCTCAACTATATTGGGTTCTTAGAGGAATTGTCGAATTTGTTTGTTTAACTCAATAGGAAATTTGCGAAAAAGATTCTATCATGAAGTAGCGAAGAGGCTTATAGGAGATCTGAAGAATGGCAAGGGGCGTAAACAAAGTAACACTAATTGGCAATCTGGGTGCAGATCCTGAAAGCCGAACTACGCAGAGTGGAAGCGCCGTAGCTACGGTTCGTGTAGCTACTGCTGAATCTTGGCGTGATAAAGAAACTCAAGAGCTTCAAGAAAGAACTGAATGGCACCGCGTCGTTTTTTTTGGAAGGACTGCCGAGGTGGTGGCGCAATATCTGACAAAAGGATCACAGATCTACGTCGAAGGCAGAATCACAACACGAAAATGGCAAGATAAAGAAGGTAATGACCGGTACACTACTGAGATTGTTGGCAGTGATATGCAAATGCTTGGAGGCAAAGGGAGCGGCGGCAACGCACCACAACCATCTAAAAAAGAAACCGAAGATCCTGTAAGTCAGGCTTCGCAACCATTCGATGACGACATTCCATTCTAAAATATTAAGGAATTATAACCGCCTCCACCTGTCTAGTGCGACTGCATAACATCGTGCAAAGGCAACTCATTTTCTCTAGAAGACTAGGGCCGCTCCTCGCCACCCAATTTCTCGGTGCATTTAACGACAATGCCTTGCGGTTCGCGATCATTATGCTCTTTGCGACTCATGCACCAGTTGACGACAACACCAGTCGTTCTTTGATCGCACTTACGGGAGCGATATTTATAGCGCCATTTCTCATCTTCTCCGCTACCGCAGGACAAATAGCCGACAAATTTGAGAAAGCCAACCTAATCAAGCAAATCAAATCAGCTGAGCTTGTCGTGATATTGATAGCAGGTTACGGATTTATCACGAGCAATTACTATGTGTTGCTGCTTGCTCTTTTCCTCATGGGCACCCAATCCACGTTTTTTGGGCCGTTAAAATATGCAATTCTTCCACAACATGTCAGAAAAGAGGAGCTCTTGTCTGCGAATGCAGCGCTTCAAGCAACCACATATGCAGCTATACTTCTAGGAACTATTTCAGGGGGACTGCTAATAGGCCCGAATAAAAATGAAACGATTCTGGTAGTTATCGTAGGGGTTTTTATTGCTGTCCTCGGAAGGCTAGTCGCACAGTTCATTCCTAACGCGAGCGCAAGTGAGCCCACTTTAAAATTTGAACAAAATGCTATACGAGCAATTATCACAACTATTCAGGAAATCACTTCTGATAAGCGGCTATCACTTATAGTAATAATGATCTCGGCCTTCTGGTTTTGCGGCTCCTGTTATCTTGCTGCAATACCCACATACGCGAAAACGCTCCTTAACTCTGATAATCAATTCATTACACTATTGAATGTCATGTTCACAATTGGCATCGGTATTGGCGCATTGACATGCTCACTTGTCTCTAAGGATAGGATCAGATTGCCCTTAGTGAGCATCGGCGGCATCGGCGCAATACTGGCAGCTTTTGATGTATTCCTAATAGGACTCCCTGAACCAGCACTCGAAACTGTTACCGTCCTTAATTTCTTGCATTCCGCAGATGCTAACCGCTTGATGTTTGATTTATTCGGGATCGGTCTTTTTGGCGCAATCTATATTATTCCCTTGTACGCTTGCCTTCTAAGGGATCTAAACCCATCGCGAAGCGCCAGAACTTTAGCTGCGTTAAACATTTTTAATGCCGTGTTCATAGTGCTTTCAGCAGTTTCAGCAATTACCATCTATGGTTTTGGTTTTAACGAGCCTGAACTATTTGGTATCGTCAGCTCTACCAGTCTGATAGGGCTAGCCTGGGCTTGGAAATTGTGGCCCGACCTCCGGATCAATTCAAAAGCCCTACATTGAGGCTGTAGTTAACAGCTTTTCCTAGAAATAGCGTCGATAGGTATCCTATAGATTAAACTGTGCTAAAAGCTCTCTTCCTTTTCGAGTCAAAAAGCCCTCTTGGCTTACAAAACCACCCGAAATTGCTCTAGAAAACGTTTCTTGTTGACGACTGCCCTGAGTAAGGTAGACACCACCATCTCCGTAATGCCTACCAATTAACCTCGCAATATCAATCTCACTTGGCACGGCGTCACTTACTTTTATTGGCAACTTATCCACCCCTAAAGTTTCCTTAGCAAACGTAACTTAAGAATACATAGCGTATATTAATAATTAAAATTGTCAATATAGTTATTTAATATACTGTTTTATATGATTATTGTGGCTTATGGGACGCAGCCAGATATTCATGTGTTCGCATCTCTTCGAGACGGCTTGCCGTTCTCAAAAATTGACCGCTCAGACGGGAACCCGTATATAATTCAATGGGTTCGCCCTCAGCCGACACTACTAAATTCACATTTCTGTCATAGATTTCATCCACGAAATCCACGAACCTTTTTGCAGCGTCATTGTCATCGATCCCCAACACCGGTACATCACTTAAAATAATAGTGTGATAAATTCTCGCCAATTCTATGTAATCAGAAACCGATCGGTTTCCCTCGCAAAGAGCTTTAAAGTCAAACCAGACCACTCCATCTGATTTTCGTATGGCAGGAATAGAGCGACCACGCACTAAAACTTCTGCTGTAACCAACGAAGCTCCAGGAGCTAGCGACTGAAAGCTTCTTTCTAATTCGCCATAACGCTCTCCGTTAGAGCAACAGTAGTAGACAGGGGCGCGTTCTAAGGCACGTAATCGATGATCTTCGGAACCCTTAAGCTCCAACACCTGTGTATTCTTTTTAATCAGTGCGATAGCAGGCAAAAATCGGGCTCGTTGTAAGCCCCCCGAGTACAGCATGTCCGGCGCCTGATTCGACGTCGTAATTATAGTGACACCACTTTTAAACAACCCTTCGAACAAATTTGCCAGAATCATCGCATCCGCAATGTCAGACACATGAAATTCGTCTAAACATAAGACTCTCATCTTGTGCGCCCATTGGGTGGCAACAATTGCCAAAGGATCAGTCTCATTTTTAACTGAGTGCAGTTTTTCATGGGTCTGATCCATAAAATGGTGAAAGTGAAGTCGAGCTTTATGACTAAAAGGCAAGCACTGATAGAAGCTATCAACTACGTAAGTCTTTCCACGACCGACACTACCCCACAAATACAGACCCGCCACGGGCTTCCAAGTAGGGTTTTTAATAAGTGAAAGTTTAGAGAGTATATTCAAAGACGTACGGTCTGGTGGCCTGCATACGTCCTCGAATATGCTCTGAAGACGACGCACCGCAACCAACTGAAAGGCATCATGCACTACTACACCCGACTTCACATCAGACAAATAGCAATCTTCAGGAGATTTAATGAGTCTGGCCATATTATATATCATTTCTCTACTTGCTAACCCAGCAACCACCTCATCGGAAACCTCAGTTGCGATGAGAACGCAATTTGACTATGTTATCAGTACTGTCGTTGTCCTAAAACTATTACCAAAGACAAACCTATAGCATGTTTATTATCTTGGCTCTCATTCTCCTCATAGGATCATTCATCCCACAAATTTGGGCGAAAAGAATCATAAAAATCCACTCTAATGAGCGACCCGACATACCCGGAACGGGGGCGGAATTGGCCACTTTCCTTATCAAAAAAGCACTCCCTCAAACATATCGAGTCGAGATAGCAGCGTCTGGAGCCGGCGATCATTTTAACCCAGAGACGAAAAGTGTGGTTTTGAGCGACACCATATATCATGGAAGGTCACTCTCAGCTGTTGTAATCTCAGCGCATGAAGTAGGACATGCGATACAAGATCATATTGGTTTCGGTCCTCTAAAAACACGCACTAAATTAGTCCATGCAGCACTTTTCTTCGAGCGAATGGCGTCCTTTATTTTAATAGCAGCACCCATCGTGACTCTTATCACACGGGCCCCAATGGCGGGAGCGGGCATGTTTGCGATAGCGATTTGCTCAATGCTTTTTCCAATTATTATCCACCTGATAACACTGCCTGTCGAAATCGACGCGAGTTTTAATAGGGCCTTGCCTATTTTAGAAGGACGGTTTTTAGATGATGCTGACCTTCCCGCCGCAAAAAAAATACTGACAGTGTGCGCTCTAACTTATGTTGCTGCATCTCTTGCTAGCTTATTAAATATCTGGAAATGGTTACGACTATTGAAACGATAACTTCTAAGGTACCGTGATGAATCCAGACTGAGAACCTCGATATACCTTCAGTCTAAGAGGACCTTTGAATCGCGCCAATAAATTCACAAACGCGTCTATAGAAGGTGAGGCGTATCGGTTAACTGCGGCAATGATGTCGCCCTCCCTCAATCCGGCACTCCAAGTTCTCGAGCCTTTCTGAAGGCTATAAATCATGATCCCTGAAACCCTATCGTACAACGCAGCCTCTCTAGGAATCTCTCCTACAGTAGTATTAGAGAAACGCTCGTTCTTGAGAATAGGCTGATTATTAGAAACTTCATTGGCCCCAATCAGCAGTGAAACACTTCTTTTATTACCGCGACGCAGGTAAGTAATATTAATTTCAGCGCCTACCCTGTTAATCGCTATTTCATTACTAAACTGTGTGGAGTTTTTGATTTTTTTGCTGTTGATTTGCGTGATAACGTCGCCAACCTCCAAACCAGCTTTCCCAGCAGGCGAGCCACCCATGACTTCCACTAAGACAACACCTTCTAAATGTTTATCTAAGCCGAATGCCTCTACCAATTCTCGCGTTAAGTTCTGATACTCCACACCTACAAAACCACGGGTGACCTCCCCAAATTCAACTAACTGGCGCATAACCTGTTTCACCATGTCAATGGGTATCGCAAAGCCAATGCCAATATTTCCCCCGGTCCCTGAGTAAATCGCTGTGTTAAGACCTACGAGCTCCCCATTCAAATTCACGAGTGCTCCTCCTGAATTTCCTGGGTTTATTGAGGCGTCCGTTTGAATTAAATCTTCGTACCCTGTGACCCCAAGCCCACTTCTACCTAAAGCACTCACAATCCCAGACGTCACCGTTTGTCCTAGACCAAAGGGGTTACCGATAGCGACAACAAAATCGCCAACCCTTAAATCATTTGACTCAGCCAGCTTAATTCCAATCAATTCATCCGAGGCTACTTTTATAACCGCTATATCTGTTTCTGGATCACTACCTATTAACTCGGCTTTAAACTCTCGACCATCTAGCAAATTGACAGTGATTTTTTGAGCATTTTCTATCACGTGAGCATTTGTAAGAACTAGGCCACTCCCAGCATCCACAATGACACCTGAACCTAAGCTTTGGGTCTTCCGACGAGAGTGCTGCTGTGGAATTTCGAGGAATTGGCTGAAAAATGGGTCCGAAAAAAAAGGATGAACACTTTGCTCCACAGACCCTTCAGTAGCAATATTGACTACCGTAGGTACAACTTCTTCCAACATTGGGGCCAATGTCGAAATCCCTTGACCCAACATGGAGATAGGAATCGCTGCTAGACACGTACTGCAATTGGCAATAAAGACTATCGCAGGTAAAGGGCACCAAAAAGTTAGAATTTTATTCAGATTAAGCACAACACCAGTTTACCAAACAATATGTGTAATTACCGACTGAACAGCATCGGGAGAGATTTAGCTCAAACCTTGTAAGCTAAGAAAGTCATACAGCGAGCCTGGAATTTCATCAATTTCCTGAAAAATTGAGGCAAGTGTTTGGCACCCAAAGTGCTTGCATGCTCTCCGTGCTTCGCTTCATCTTGTCTCATCTCCTCTATAATGGAACGACTTCTCGCATCATTTGGTGCTATTTTGTCAAGATGTCCCTCAAGATGCGCCACAACTTGAGCTTCAGTCTCTTCAACGAAACCTAGGGACAAATTATCGCCTAGCCGCGCAACACCGCTTCCAATAACAAAAGCACCCGCGAACCAAAAGCCATCGAGTCGGCTAGTCCTCCCTCCAAGCTCCGTTATCCTTTTTCTACACCACAACAAATGGTCTTTTTCTTCCGACGCGGCATCCATAAAAGCCTTATATAATTCAGGTTTTTTAGAAAACATTGCTTGGGACAGATAAAGCGCCTGTGCACTAACCTCGCCAGCATGATTAACTCTCATCAAACCAAGACTGTGGGCCTTTTCAGCTTTAGTCAGGTTGGCCTCTTGCACGCTATCGGCTGGGTAAACGCGCGTCGAGCTTTTTTCAGGCCCGGCGATGACACGTAATCCATGGTCAATGCTTATTATGACTCGATCAAAAAAGGACAAAACTTCTCCAGAACTGCTTTTCACTAACGCTCCTTTACTTATACCAACAACTCAACCTGCCCATATTGCAATACCGCATTGACAGTACGCCTAGCAAAACTTAATATTGCGCATCAATTTTTAGAGTTCAGATACGCAAATGAGAACGTTCACGGCAACACCGGCAACAATAAACCACAAATGGTATGTAGTCGATGCTACAGACAAAGTGCTCGGCAGATTAGCCACCCAAGTAGCGTCACGCCTTAGAGGCAAGCATAAAGCTGAGTATACGCCTCACATGGACACAGGTGATTATATCGTTATTATCAATGCCGAGAAAATCCGAGTTACGGGAAACAAAGCCCAAAATAAAGTGTATTATAGCTATTCGGGCTATATTGGCGGATTAAAGCAAATAAGTTTTGACAAACTGCTCGCGAAATCTCCTGAGCAGATAATAGAACGTGCAGTAAAAGGCATGCTCCCGAAAGGCCCTCTAGGTCGAGATATATATAGAAAACTAAAAGTTTTCTCGGGTCCTCAGCACGACCACACCGCACAACAACCCATACCACTGGACATATAAAACAATGGCATCAGATATTAACTACAGTACTGGTCGAAGAAAATCATCCACTGCAAGGGTATTCCTAACCAGAGGAACCGGAAATATCGTAATAAACGGAAAACCAATGATTGAGTATTTCCCTAGGGAAACTGGCCGAATGGTAGTAGCTCAGCCGCTAGAAACTGTTGATATGGTGAAAAATTTTGATATCAACGTAACTGTTAAAGGTGGGGGTATTACAGGTCAAGCAGGCGCCATTCGTCTTGGCATCACAAGAGCACTGATAAAATATGAAGAAACATTGAAACCGCCATTAAGAGCCGCAGGATTCGTTACTCGTGATGCAAGAGAAGTTGAAAGAAAGAAAGTAGGCCTGCACAAAGCAAGAAAACGACCTCAGTATAGTAAGCGATAATTTCCGCGACCTACTACTATCGTCTCGTCTAGCAAGTACGCTATATTAAATTCCCAAAAACAACCAAGTTAAAAAAGCTTCATTGCGATGACGAATACATAACCCCAGACGCTAAGTCCATTCAAGTCTTACGATTTTTAAAATTTGACCCGCCAACTGCATTCGGTACCAACTGACAATCTCGCAAGGCCAGTTAGGCAACAAAAAAGCCTAACTAGGCGGCATGTAGGAGAACCAATAATAGGACGAGCACGTTCATGTTCTTACTGTGCTTCTAACGGTGCGATTTGCACTCCTCACCCAAAAGCAAGCTAGCAAAATGACAGTACATATATTAAAAAAAATGGACGCCGCTTTAACTAAGCGAGTATGCTGCATTCTAGAATAAACAAAAAATGAAAGAGGCGAAAATGAAACTTGGCGTATTCATGATGCCTAATCACCCTCCTCACAGAAACTATACTGAGGGTCACTATCACAACTTAGACTACTTAACCTTTCTTGATAAGGAAGGCTATCATGAAGCATGGATAGGTGAACACTACACGATACCTCGCGAACCCTGCCCAGCTCCTGACCTACTAATTGCCCAGGCTTTGCTTCAGACAGAAAACATTAAACTATGTCCAGGCGCTTTTATACTCCCATACCACCACCCCGCAGAGCTTGCTCACCGTATTTGCTGGTTAGACCACATATCAAAAGGACGATGCTACATAGGTATTGGTGCTAGTGGTGTCTCCACCGATTGGTCCATGTTTAATGTAGATGGATTGGCTGGAGAGAATAGAGAGATGACTGAAGAATCTCTTAAAATTATGAAACTGTTTTGGAACAGCGATGATGAGTTTGAGTATACAGGTAAGTTCTGGACCGTACGTCGCCCTCGAAGTGAAATCGAAGGCAATTTTGCATACCACCTTAAGCCCTATACTAAGCCGTATCCTCAACTCGCTATTGCAGGATTGTCGCCAAACTCCCCTACTCTCAAGATGGCGGGTAGAGAAGGCATGCTGCCCTTAAGCCTAGGTTTTAGCAGCCGATTTTTAGCAAGCCATTGGGCGTCCGTCACTGAAGGGGCGGCAGCACAAGGACAGAAGGCAGATAGAAATCAATGGCGCGTGGGACGAGATGTTTACATTGCCGACACCGATAAAGAAGCTAAGCGCAGGGCCCTTAATGGCTTGATGGCAGATAGTTATCATAAATACTTTCTACCTTTGTTTAAGTCTTTTGGGATGCTTGACGCATTCAAACACGATCCCGATGTACCTGACTCTGATGTCACCATCGAGTATCTATCGGAACACTGCTGGTTAATCGGAAGTCCAAAAACCGTACAAGAAAAAATCGAGGAAATGATAGACTCGTCGGGGGGGTTTGGTTGCTTATTAGCCACGTCTTATGACCATCTGGATGACATGACTGGTTGGCGAGAATCGAAACTCGCACTGTCTCATGAAGTGATGCCAAAATTTTATTAAACTAAGGCCTCATAATCTTTTGGTCGTAGGTTCGAGTCCTACCGGAGTCACAATTTGGTCCCCAAATCTCCTTTCATATCCGTAAAAGCTCAATACTATAAGGGTTTAAACGATATCCACTGTTTTATGGACAAACAGACAGTTGAATCAATATTTGGGATACTCCTCCCTATAGATCTTTTTCATGTTCTCAAGCCGTGTTAGGTTACTAAACATGAACACCACGGCGCAGGGGGGGGAATTATTCAACGTTGCCTGATGTGAGCTTCATCGAAATTGATAACGGCGGAGTTATTAAAGGCATCGACACGCGTGAAAATATTGAACTTAGCTGACTCCAAGAAATATGGGCAATTTAGCAATATATAATTCGAAGGCACACCTCAAAGCTATGTCGACCATGCTGTACATCAGCCTGACGAGCTTTGATGAATCATGACTAGGAATCATCTAATTCTTGCTCATCTGACCGATGACGAGTTTCTAGCAGATTACTGGCAAAAAAAGCCGCTACTCATCCGAAATGCGATCCCAGATTTCGTGCCACCAATCAATGGCGATGACCTAGCAGGCTTGTCGCTAAAGCCTGAAGTTGAATCACGGCTTATCATTGGGGATAACTATCAATTGGAGCACGGGCCTTTCGATGAGGGACGCTTTCAAGCACTACCGAGCAATAACTGGACGTTACTAGTTCAGGCTGTGGATTTATGGGTCCCAGAAGTAGCAAAACTACGAGAATATTTTAGCTTTTTGCCGGCTTGGCGGATTGACGACATTATGGTTAGCTATGCTGAAGATGGTGGCAACGTGGGGGCCCATAAGGACAATTATGATGTGTTTTTACTTCAAGGGCACGGTCGCCGTCGTTGGCAAATATGTGAATCACATGCTGGTGAAGCTACGCTAAAGGCCGCTACATCACTTAAGCTTTTGGATAATTTTATTGCCACAGATGAGTGGGTTTTGAACCCAGGTGATATGCTTTATTTACCGCCCAAGATCGCTCATCACGGTGTTGCGCTCGGAGAATGTACTACTTTTTCGATTGGGTTTAGGGCTCCCTCTTCCACGGAAATGCTTGATGATCTAGCCACAGAATTATTAAGTCGTGATTTACTGCCGCGACATTTGACTGACCCGCCTCTCACTGCAAAACAATCTGCGCAGCCAATATCCAAAGAATATATCGGTCAAATTAAAACCCTGTTGCTGGATCTTTTAGATGATGACCAAACACTTGGCGAATGGTTTACGCAATTCATGACTCAACCAAAATACCCATCATTAGTCGAAATGACCGAAGAGAAGAGAGTGGCCGTCTTAGAAAACCAATCTGTTCAGGGCACCGGTCCTAGCTATACGCGCTTTATAAATGGCCAAAAAGTAGATTGATCTGTATTAAGCCAGTTGAAAAGAGTTCTAATCATGCATGAGACAAAGATTAAAAAAGCACGGTGGAGTATCGATGAAATCTCTATAAAATCTGTGCGCATTCCCGTCTTTGTTGAAGAGCAAAATGTTCCTTTCGAGATTGATTTTGATGAGTTCGACACGGTGGCCACCCATTGGTTAGCCTACTCCGATGGTCAAGGTCCAGTGGGAACCGCTCGATTGCTAGATGATGGCCACTTCGGACGTATGGCAGTTCTCAAGACATATCGCCAGTTGGGTATTGGGCGTACGATAATCTTAACTGCTCTAGATTTTGCTCGCGAGGCCGGCATGACCAAGGTATATCTTCACGCACAACTGCCAGCACAAGCCTTTTATGAAAGTGTCGGTTTTGTGGCCTATGGAGATATCTTCGTCGATGCGAATATGGACCATATCGCCATGGAAGTAACCATACAAGGTTCTATCTAGAGCGCAAAGGTCTGGATGACGTCATTCTTACCGGCATCTACGGAAACTGCGCCGAGGAGTAGAGCGACAAAAAATGACGAAAGAGGGAATAGTTTTTCATTTCGATACTCCCTGCTTAACGATAACGCTCCTGATGCTCGCTCACTAGGCTATCACTTATATGCGATGACTGATAAGTTAAGTAAAAAGAGAAATATCATTCTTTAGGATAGGTAACTTCCTTATCCTAGGTCCTCCAGCTGTGTGGATCGCGTCAACAAGTGCCGCGATAACAACTGGAACGGCTCCCTCTCCAATTCCGTTTGGGAGTGTCGCTTCAGAAGGCGCAATATACACTTCTATAGAGGGCGTATCTTTTAGCCGCAAAATGGGATAATCGTGAAAATTACTTTGTTGGACTTTTCCATTTTCAAGAGTGATTTCGCCATATAGCGCATTTGAAAGTCCAAAAACTATACCGCCAACTATTTGTGATTCGACTAGTTGAGGGTTTACTGCAAGACCACAATCAACAGATGCCATAACGTTCTTAATTTTCAAAGCGGAGTGGTTTGAGCTCATTTCGATTTCTATTGCAATAGCTATGATTGAAGAACCAAGTCCAGGCGCGTAACTCATATCAAAAACGGCATAACCAAACGAGCCGAGGTTATTTAGATCGGACCCTTCATTTATTTTTTCTACAACATGTAGCAGACGTTCTCTAAATTTTTTCACCCGCGAGACAGAGTCTTCATAGCTACTTGCAACTCCTAAGTTGGAATACTCTGGGGCTGTCTTTGATACTTTTTTTTCATCCAATAATTGGAGTTGAAATGTTAAAGAGTCTATTCCCGCCAATTCCGCGAGTTCACTAACGAAGCCGTGGTACATCCACAAAGCTTGCGTATGCCCCACTCCCCTCATCCAAGCATATGGAGGCGGAGTTTTGACAGTACTGTACTCGATTTTTACATTGGGTACTGGGTAAACCATACGTGACATAGCATACGGTTGATAAACTGATCGTCCTTGGCAAACATGACTTTTCCAGGCTGTGATATTTCCGTCAGCATCTAAACCGCCAGTAAAGTCCGTTGTCATAACAGGAGCATAAAAACTGCGTTGCATGCTTTCTTCCCTAGACCAGATTAGTTTAACTGGGACACCTTCCATTTCTTTGGCAATTTGTACTGCTTGACTTACATAATCGCTATGTAGGCGACGGCCAAAGCCACCACCTGCCAGAGTAAGGTTAAACTTTGCATTGTATGGAGCCACGCCCGCCGCGTAGGCAGTTATACGCAATGCTTCATCCCCATATTGTGTCGCAGCCCAAGCCTCTACGCGACCATTATCTATTAAAGCAGTGCAGTTCATTGGTTCAAGTGCCGCATGTTCTAGAAATGGATAGTAGTATCTAGATTTAATTGTTTTCTCTGACTTTAACAGAGCTGAGTCAACGTCTCCTTCTTGACGAATTATTTCACCTTGTTGCATCAATTCGTTGCTTATTTTCTTTTCTATCTGTGTGCTACTGACATCCTTGTTCGCGCCTTCATCCCAAACGATTGGAAGCGCGTCTAGTGCTTGTTGAGCCTCCCACCAGCTATCCGCAACAACTGCCACCGCGTCGTCCATTTGCCAATCAATTACTTCATAGAAAAAAGAAGGCACGGTATAACCGCTGGGCCCGGCTTTGATTGCTACTACTTTCTGTACCCCTTGGAAGCTTTTTATTGCGGTACTATTGAACGATACAAGACTCCCCCCAAATACAGGGCACTGCTTGACAGCCGCATATTTCATTCCCGGTAGCTTCAAATCGATACCATAAATAGCTTTCCCAGTGGATTTGTCATGTGCATCACTACGAGGTATCGGTTTCCCAATATAGCGCCAATTATTTTGCGTGGTGGTTTTTACCTTTGAAGGATCGGGGATAGGGATACTCGAAGCTATTGCAGATAGTTCACCAAATCCCACCGACGCATCAGTAGCTGTATTTATTACTTGATGATTCTTTATAACTAGGCCACGAGTATCGGTATCCCAATGGCGCGCAGCTGCGAGCATCAACATCTCTTTAATTTGTGCACCTGCTATTCGCATGGGACTGAATAGCATTTTCATGCCAAAACTTCCACCCGTGTACGTATGCACATAGACATTCTTACGCTTGTAATTGGTTAAAGGGTCGTAAAATTCCCAATCGGTAAGACTCAGTTCTAAATTAATTTCTTCTGCTATTACTTGCGTCAAAGCAGTTGAAATTCCTTGTCCAAGCTCCATTTGTGGAATCCGAACAGTGACACTATTATCGTTGTGGATAACAATCCAAGAAGCAATTTCGTGCGCAAGTTTCTCGTTTGTGCCAGCGGAGTGCGCTAGTGATGGCAAGGCGAGATTAAAAACAATTGAGCTCCCAACAGACGCTGATACCGTTAAAAAATTTCGCCGGGTGGTTCCCATAAAATTCACACAGCCGTTGTTTTTTTGAGTTCAGCGACTGCGTGGATCGCTTTGCGCACATAGGGGTAGGTCCCGCAGCGACAAATATTACCAATTGCGCTGTCAATTTCAGCGTCACTTGGCTCTGAATTATGTTCTAGTAGCGCTATTACCGCCATGATAATTCCGGACTGACAGTAACCACATTGAGGCACATTGCCTTCTATCCATGCTTCTTGCACTGGGTGTAATGTTTCTTCGCCAACACCCTCTATAGTAGTTATCTCAACACCTTCAACGTCTTTTACTGGAATTTGACAGGAGGGAACAGGTTGACCTTCGATATGAACTGTACAGGCCAAACATTGAGCTATTCCGCAGCCAAACTTAGTTCCTGTTAGGCCAAGCTTTTCGCGCAGAACCCATAGCAAAGGCATATTAGGATCTGCTGTTACTTCTACAGGTTTTCCATTCACTACAAATTTCGCCATAATGTTAGACCTCCTCGCAAAATATCATGATGACGTAGTATTTATTACATTAAGCTTGTTGTAGTAAAGTTGGTCAAGCTCTTTTTTTATCGGATGGAATTTGAATGGATATCGTCTGATTATCGACCATGGAATCATGGCTCCGACGGTGAGGGTTCGAATCCTTCTATCCCAGCCAACTAATGATTAAGTGGACAAACACCTCCTATAGTCTGCAGACCTGTCGCATACACTAAACGCCCATAGCCTATAAATATAGCCGCTCTCCACCCTAAAGCCATTATCTGCGGTTGCGTGTAATGCTCTTTCATTTGGTCAAATAAAGCAGATGACGCCTGAGTATGATCTCCGGCAAGCACGTCTGCGAATCGAATCGCAATTTTTTCAGGGGTTGAAAACAATTCACTCTCCTCAAAGAGAGGTAATGCTTCAATCATCTCGTCAGTCAGTCCTTGATCCCTCGCCGAGGCATACACGCAGCTCATTCACATGGGGCACTGATTAACCTGCGCTATTTTAAGCCGAATTAATTCAGTTAATTTTGCGCTGATTCCGTCAGTTTCACTGGAAATATGAGTGTAATACCAATTGACAAAATCTTTATATAACGCTGGGGTTTGTGCAAACACTTGCATCCATTCCGAACCACCAAGAGCATTGTCCACCCCCTCCATCAACCCCCGAAGTTCACCATCGATCTTTTCCATCGGAATCTTATCTATGTTTAACATTCTATCCCCCTTTATTTGCCTACTGTCATTAATAACTTCCGTATTTAAAAACTTACTCTAATCATATGATGACTAGCAAGAACATGTGTTCATGTTAACTTAGTATTTGCTCGTTACTTCCACAAGATTATCGGAGTAACTAGGCGCATGCCCCAAATCCGAGAACTCTTGCGCGCTCGTATAATTAACTGTCCCGTCGTCAAATTGATTCCAATACCCCAGTGTTGAGAGTACCAAACCTGAGGGTACGTCTTCAGACAAATGTGCAATGGCTAGAAACCCGCCCCGCTGATTAAAAATCTTCACCCGGTCACCTGTCTTAATATCTCGACACTCAGCATCTTTTGAACTTATAAGTAATGATTGTTCCCCTTGTTTTTCAATTTTATGTTTCATATTTGCATAACAAGAATTGAGAAACCCGTGACTCTTTGGCGAAACCAAGTTTAGAGGGTAGTGTTCCGTGAGTTTAGGATTAGTTATCGGTGTTTCGCGAGGAGGCACAAAGTCAGGTAAGTCATCTAGAGGCTCGCCACCTTGGAGATCTTCGTACATCTGTCGGAAGGTGCCAACAACAAAGTTTCCGTGCTTAGCTATACTAGATTGAAACTCACATTTTCCAGACGGAGTCGGAAAATTGCCATCACGATGTGGTGCCCTTTTATCAGCCGCTCCTACATTTAGTCGGGCAAACCCATGTTCGCGCAAATACGCAAGATCAATGCCTTCACAAACCGGCGATCCCCAGTCAACAAAGTGCTCTAGACATTCACTGTCAGACCATTGAAATTCGTCATCATCGAATCCCATATACTGCGCTAGTCGACGAAAGATTTCTCTATTCGAAAGTGCTTCGCCAGGCGCATCTACACATTTAGTGTTGTATGTTAAATAGTTGTGCCCCCACGACAGAATAATATCTTCCATCTCGGCTCCCATCGTGGCAGGGAGAATAATATCGGCGTAGCAAGCAGTATCAGTAATAAAATGGTCGGCGACTACCACAAAAAGATCATCTCGCATTAAGCCTTCTACCACTTTCAGTGAATCAGGTGCTTGTGTCACTGGGTTAGAATTCCAACACATGAGCGAATAAAGCGGCAACTTAGTAGATCGCCCCGTCAGCACATTACCTATTTGCAGGTTATTAATGACCTGTGTCCCTTGTGGAATCCAATCCGGCCTGCAAATTTTATCAAAACGGTAAGGATGCTCCCAAAATGGAAACAGAAAGAGACCCCCTCCCACCTCTCGCCATGCGCCGGTTAAAGAGGGTAAGCAACACACCGCACGTATTGCCTGACCACCTCCATGGTGCCGTTCTAGCCCTACACCAACGCGGATAGCAGCTGACTTAGTACTCGCGTACTGTCTGGCCAGATCGCGTATATCCTCTGCATTAATTCCGGTTACCTCTGCAGCTTTTTCAGCGGTCCAAGTTTGAGCCCGCTGCTTTAATTCGTCAAAGCCAACTGTATGCAATTTTACGTAATCTTTATCTATAAGATTTTCTTCTATCAGCGTGTGTACCATGGCCATAGCTAACGCGCCATCAGTCCCTACTCGGGGAGCAATATGCCAATCGGCTTCCTTAGCAGTGCGCGAGCGGTATGGGTCTATTACAACCACCTTAGCGCCATTTTTTTGTGCTTTTTTTATGACATGCCAATGATGCAGATTTGTGCTGACACTATTGCACGCCCAAATTAAGATAAATTCCGAGTACTGAAAACTTTCAGGATCCATCCCTCCGCTAGGACCGTACGTCATTAGCCAAGCAGTTGCCGCCCCAGAACCACACATTGTTCGTTCCATAACCGACGCACCGAGACGGTTAAAAAACGCATCACCACCATTTATGCCATGCACTAAGCCCTGGTGGCCAGCATAACTATAGGGCGCTATAGACTGTGGTCCATGATTTCTTATTATGTCTTTCCACCGACCTGATATTTCAGTTAAGGCTTCATGCCAAGTTATTTTTTCAAATGAGCTTGTCCCTTTTTTACCGTTCCTCTTCATTGGGTGCAATAATCTATCAGGGTGGTAATGGCGTTTCTCGTAATCGTTTAATTTTACGCAGAGTCCACCCCGCGTCATTGGATGTTTCGCGTTCCCTTTTGTAGACACCAACTTATTATCTTGCACTTCATAGATCATCGCGCAGGTATCAGGGCAATCGTGCGGACACCCACCAGCATATTTAACAGTACTTGGCATCTATAACGTTCCCTTTGGCTATTACAGAGTCACCAGTCTACCTAAATAGTGCGCTAGAAAAAACTAAAATACGGTTTCAAATGAGAAATGGGATACCATTGAAAGAAATACTTTTTCGGGATGTACAGGTTCGATCCATTATAAAATGAGTATAAGTTTCAAGAAAAACTTATATAAGATAGACAGTTAATGGGATATGGTCTAATGGTAGGACAGCGGACTCTGACTCCGCCGGTGAGGGTTCGAATCCTTCTATCCCAGCCAAATTTCTAAGCTAAATCCCCCGCTACATAAGTCTTAAGTCAATCCTAGAGAGGCTTACAGAGCGTTTAAAAGAAATGCGGTAAAAAGTTTTATACCTGTAAAATAAAACTGTTTAAAAACAGATGGTTATATTTCATTAATATGAAGCCATATTTTTAGGTATTTTTAGCATGAAATTATCCGTTCTAGTATTTCACACCGGTGAGTTCTTCCGAGAGTGCCCATAAGCGCTCTCCAGTACTCTGATCTTTTGACCATTTTGTCGACTGCATCTTGATCGGCGATCCTGCCATTTCAAAAAAGCCGCTTGGGCCGTAATAATCAGCGTTACTCGCTGTGGGGTCAATGGCAGCTCTCAATAGAGATAAAGCACCCACCGCCTGCTTTTGTGCTATGACCTTCCCCATTAGTTCTACGATTTTCGAGTGACGTGTAAGTTCTGTTTGACAGACTCCCGGATGCGCGGACACGACTCGTGGTGCCGCACTATCCGCGGTTAACTTACGTGCAAGTTCGTAAGCAAAATGGAGGTTTGCGAGTTTGCTATCACAATAAGCTTTGATCGTATTGTAGTTACGTTTCTGCCAATGGATGTCGTCGAAGTTTAGCTTCCCACCTTTGTGCGCGATACTAGATACTGGCACCACCCTTGAATCTGCGGTGCTTTTTAATCGATCCATTAATCGTCCAGTGAGTGCAAAATGGCCAAAATGATTAGTGCCAATTTGGACTTCAAAGCCGTCTGCGGAAGTTGAGTGGGGGCACATCATAACGCCCGCATTGTTGATCAGAAGATCGAGTCTATCGTAGTCGTTCAGAAATTTTTCTGAGAAACTATCGACAGACTTGAGTGAACACAAGTCGAGCATAGCAACACTAATGCTGGCATCGCTCTTTTCTCGACGGATCGTGGCGGCCACCTTTTCACCTTTGGACATATCCCTAACAGCCATGATGACATGTGCGTTTTTATGAGCCAGCGAGCGAGCCGTTTCCTTGCCTAAGCCACTCGAGGCACCGGTTACTATTACTACCCGATCTTGCTGACTGGGGATATCGTCGATACTCCAGGGTTTGACCTTCATCGCTGTTCCCTTCTAAAAATAAATTCGTCATATATTATTAACACGATCCCAACCAACTCACTCGCTTTCATACGATAGCGCTCTTCATCCGGTGGAGTGCCGATAATTTCTTCCATAGAATCGGCCCAGATCCGTAAATACGTTCTTGTTAAGTAATACCTAAGTAGGGTAGGTTTGTCTCTACAAACATCTTTACGGGAGTAGGAATATGTCTTATCGCTTAAGTAGTTTTAAAGATAAAGTGCATTTCTTAGATGGTGCTGTTCATTATAAATTTGACAATAGCATAAAGCCCGCCCTGACCATTAATTCTGGCGACGTCGTTACATTTGTATGCAAAGAGGCTGCCGATGGCCAGTTCACCCCTGAATCGACAGCCTCAACTTTAGACTCCCTTGATTGGGAGCGAATTCATTCGTTGGCTGGTCCAGTCGCGATTAAAGATTCTGAACCGGGCGACACATTGAAAGTAGACGTTATAGAGTTTGGGCACCACGGCTGGGGTTGGACGGCGGTCATCCCAGACTTCGGACTTCTCCCGAAAGATTTTGGCAAAGAAAAAGCCGTACGTATTTGGACTATCGGTGATGATGAACGAGCTCAATTTATACCTGGAGTAAGAGTACCAATAGAACCTTTTATGGGTGTTATGGGCGTGGCTTGGGCCGAGAATGGCCCACAGCCGACAATGCCCCCCACGATCCACGGAGGGAATATGGATTCTAGACATACGGGAAAAGGTTGTTCAGTTTATTTCCCGGTGATGGTGCCAGGAGCGCTTTTCTCTACCGGCGACGGACATCTTGCGCAGGGGGATGGTGAAGTTTGCGGGATAGCCATGGAGGCACCATTGGACGTAACGCTAAGATTCTCTCTTATCAAAGGTATGGAGATACCTGCTACGCGTTACGAAACTACGGGCCCTACAACCAGTAAAGTAGATGGGATGGGCTATTATGTTACTAGTGGAACGGGACCAGATCTACATAAATGCGCTATGGATGCCGTCCGCCAAATGCTCAGCAAGATAGAAGAGAAATACAACATAAGCAAAGTTGACACTTACGTTATCTGCAGTGTCGCAGGAGACCTAAAAATCGCCGTGCCTGTCCTGGGTGAAGGACATGCAGCCCATGTCACATTCCACGTGCCAAAATCAATTTTTGTAGATTAGCTCACGTGTAAAGAAAATTCTCTTACCCGATCATGAGACCGGCATAGTTATTGTCGGCAATCTTGTCGCATTTAGAAAATGGATTACGCGAGTCAAAAAATCGAGAAGCAGCATCTAAATAAAAATATTGGCGCAATAGACAGAAGCAGATTTTCTGTCGAACCCTTTCCCAACCTACTAGCTAACCAACACTATCCAACCTACCCTCAGCGCAACTACAAAATTGAACAGCTACAACTCGACTATGTGGAGCAAGGCTTTACCCCCTCACTTAATAAGCCTCGCGACGAAAGATCTAAACTTTAGAGCGGATAAAATTGTCTGCTCTATCGTACGGAGGTCTATGCTTACCCAACACCACTTACAAATAACTAGCAAAATTTACCATAGGGTCTTAATATAAAATTCAAGTAGGAAGAAAAAAATTAAGGGAGATTCTATAGTGTTAGATTATGCGGAATTGAAAGACGAAGAAGGGCTTGTGCCGTGGCCGCCAATGGAAGAGCTACCTTTCGCAAATGTCGTAGAGGGCACTCCGACGCATTCGGGGCGATTTGATGTTGGCGGCTTTGGGATGCGAACAATGATAGGAGTTTGGGAATGTACTCCTGGTAAATTTGAGTACACTTATCCTGGAGACGAAATGTGCACCTTAATAAAGGGGAAAATTCAACTTCTTTGCGAAGATGGTAAAGTACATGACTACTCCGCCGGTGACACTTTCTACACACGCAAAGGTGAAGTGGCGACTTGGACTGTCATCGAAACTGTCAGAAAGGTTTTCTCCATACACGACCCCGACTCAGATGAGCTATCTCACTGATTTATTAAACTCACAGCTCTGCGTCACCTGTGGGAGGAGCGACGTACACGATCGATGAAAAAAACTGACACGGTGGAAAACATTCCAGGGTATTGCGCCCTTTGCTGGTCCAGTTGCGGTTGCATTTCTGTTGTGGAAAATGGTCGCCTAACCAAAGTGGTACCGGATCGCTCACATCCTACAGGTCAAGCGTTATGCGGAAAAGGCCAGGCAGCACCAGAGCTCGTCTACAGTAAATCGCGAGTCAGATTCCCGCTAAAAAGAACTCAACCGAAAGGAAGCCCCGATCCTGGGTGGGTCAGGATCTCGTGGGATGAAGCTCTCGACACTACTGCCGCCAACCTCAAACGTATTGCTGACGAAAACGGAGCCGAGTCAGTCGCTTTCAGTATCACAACCAGTGCGGGGACCGCAATGCAAGACGGCTATCCTTGGGTAGAGCGTCTACGGCAAGCCTTCGGAACTCCTAATGCAATAGCGTCGATAGAAAATTGTGATTTTTCCAAAGATTTTGTGTACCCACATACTTTCGGTGTACCAATGCCTATGTCTGATCTGGAAAATACAGATTGCGTTATACTATGGGGGCACAACCCAGGAACCTCATGGCTTGCACACGCGACGAGGGTCGCGAAAGCTAAGGCAAGAGGTGTAAACCTTATTGTTATCGATCCCATGCGTGTGGGCTTCGCAGCAAAAGCGGACCAGTGGTTACAAATTAGGCCAGGTACCGACGGTGCACTAGCATTAAGTCTGGCTGGCCTTCTAATTAAAGAAAACCTGTTCGATGCAAACTTCGTGCGCGACTGGACCAATGGCCCACTACTCATCCGCAATGACAACCTAAAGTTTTTAACCGGTGCTGACCTTACCGAAGACGGGGATAAAACCATCCGCGTGGCGTGGGATGCTCTAAAGCAACAACCCATAACTTATGATCCGGGATCGGGGACTTATAATAGTGAACGGTTTAACTTAAGCCTAGAGGGCTCATTTAAGGTAAAAACCTTTGACAAACCCATTTCGTGTCGTCCGGCATTTAGCCTTTTTTCAGAATTGTGTTCAAACTACACGCCGGAAAAAACAGAAGAAATCACGTGGATCCCTTCTGAAAAAATAATTGCTACCGCGCAAATGATTGGAACCGCTCATTCCGTTTGCTGCTATGCATGGGCAGGTTTAGAACAGCACTCTAATGCCAGCCAAACAGGACGCGCTGTCGCATGCCTCTATGCTCTAACAGGAAGCTTCGATAAAAAAGGCGGTAACGTCATATTTGATTCAGTGACAATGGGAAATATCACTGGGGCTGAGCTCATGCCGCCCGGGCAGCTTTCGAAATCTATAGGACTGAAAAAGCACCCTCTCGGACCTGAAAGTATTTTTGGATGGGTCAGCACAGAATCATTTTATGATGCGGTACTTAATGAAGAACCCTACAAAGTCAGTGCTTTGATGAGCTTTGGTGGGAACATACTACTCTCTCATGCCGATGGTAAACGGGGTTCCAAAGCTCTTGAGTCTTTAGATTTCATGGCTCACGCGGATTTATTCATTACACCGTCCGCAGCATACGCGGACATCATTCTTCCGGTAAATACCCCTTGGGAGCGGGATGCGCTGAAATCTAATTTCCAAGTTGACCAAACCGCAGTGAGCTTCGTGCAATATAGAAAGAAAGTGATCGAAGCAGAAGGAGAGTCTCGATCGGATGCTTGGATAGCGTTCGAGCTTGCAAAGCGTCTAGGTTTAAGCGAAGTATTTTGGGATGGAAATCTAGATGCAAGCTATCGAGAAATCCTAAAACCGAGCGGCATCACACTAAAAGAACTTCGAGAAAACCCTCAAGGGATTAAGGTACCGCTGAAGACGAAATATGCAAAATACAGAGGGTCTAATGTCAACGCGTCCCCTGGATTTTTCACTCCAAGTAAAAAAGTAGAGCTATATTCCGAGACTTTCCAGACGCACGGCTACGACCCCCTTCCCCATTTTCGGGAACCCAGTATGAGCCCTATATCAAAACCGGACTTAGCGAAAAAATTCCCTTTAATTCTTACAACTGCAAAATCTACTCACTTCTTAGGGAGTCAATCGCGCTCTCTGAAATCACTCCGACGACACGAACGAGAGCCTGAAATTTGTATACACCCCGCAACAGCCCATGCTAGAGGGATTTCGAAAGGCGAATGGGTCACGGTCACAACTCCACACGGAAAAGCGGAAGGCAAAATTCGTATCGTTGAAAGTATAGACCCGAGGGTAATTAAAGTGACCCATGGTTGGTGGCAAAATTGTGAAGAGTTGGCTCTTGAGGGCTATATTCAAAATACTGAAATGCATTCGAATATAAATAGTCTTTTTAAAAATGGACTTTCGGATCCGATCGGCGGTAACGAACCCTTGAAATCCTACCTATGCGAGGTAAAAAAAATCACTCCCAGATAGAGATAATTACGAAGAAAACCATGGTTCGTAAAGAATAATTCAAACAGGAGATAAGTGAATCTAAGAGAACTGAATTACTAGAGTATCAAGATAAGCTAATAGATTCTTTATTTGAAGAGTCGGTTAGAATTTACAAAATAAAAGATTTAGACGAAATGCAATATCTATTGTCTAAAACAGAACCCCCTCACACCACGGACCTGAACAGAAAATAGGGAGCGATAATGCCCCATGAAGCCAGGATTTTAAGTATTTTCACCCTAAAGATAGAGATTTTTAGGGATGGAATTAGCTAGACTTTTATTTTTTCCTGGATTTTCTTGAATATCTAACTACTGAAGGATCTATCTCAACTGACCAAGCGTCTATACCACCCGCCAAATTAAATACGCGCGTAAACCCTTTAGCTCGAAAATACTCTGCGGCAGACTGACTTCGGTTTCCTGTGCGACATTGAAAAACCATAAGAGAATCTCGGTCCAAAGTGTCTATAAGCTTAACCGTTTCCTCATTTAAAAGTCGAGAATCTTCTATTAGTGCAATCTTTCTTTCCCACTCCTCTCTCACATCAAATAGGTAGAAAGTCTCATCCGAATTTTGAAGACCTTTCAACTCTTGAACACTCATTTGAGACACCACAGAATCTGTAGTATCTGCCTCACTAGAACAGGAGATAAGAGATAGAAAAAGTATCGAAAGTAGGAACAATTTTTTCATAGTTAAAGACAAACCTATCTTATTTCGACAATCTGGGCTAGGAAATCTAATTCAGAATCCTAAAATTTTTTGCAAATAAGAGTATGTGAAAATGTTTAATCAAATCGCAAAAATGTATCTTTCTAACGTGCTACAGAAGCTGATTTAAAAAAAACAGCAGCCCAGTTAATAGGTTAATTCCAATGTCTCACAGTGCGATTCTTCATTTGCTCTCTAAAGTCACTGGTGGTTTTTTCTAAAAGTTCACCGGTCTCCCAATTGCAGATTACTCCGTATTGGCGGACAGCATCAAGCACGTCAATCTTACCAAGCCTTAGTTCCGATGCAACATTTTTAGGGTCTTCATCAAGCCATTTTTTTCGGTTCTTTCTAAGACGATCACGCATATTTTTTGTCTCCTCGACATCAATAGAGTATTCAGCGAGGTCTATGTCTACAATTTTTAAAACCACCCCGTAATCTTTAGCCGCACGCTCCACTGAAACATAATCATCTATCACATCATCTAAGACTCTCTCAGGCTTTCTTTTCAGTGGATCGCCGTAGCCACCGCCTCCTGAGGTATGTCTGCGGAACATAGTATTTTTCTCAACTGGGTAGTTGGAGAATACTGTACCTAAAAAAATTTCATTCTGTTCTGGCAAAGTTAATGATAACCCTTGCGGCTGAGCTGGTAATCCACCTTCTATTCCCCAAACTACCGCTCGCTCCCGATCACATATGTAAGACATTACACAGTTGTTAACATCTAAAATTGTTGCTTTTTTCTCAATCCCCATTCCACCCCTCCATTCGCCGGGACCAGCGCTATCAGTCAGTATTTCAAGACTATCAGTCCTAACGGGATAAAGACGCTCTTGCCCCTCCACCGCCTGAATCATAAGGCCTACGCCGAAGCATGCAGCGGTTACTCCCAAACCGTCACGTCCATTACGTCCACCCCAACCTCCGGACAGCCAATCGTAGTACATAAAAAATGGCGATGCTTTGTCTCTCGCGTCGTATCCTCCTGTTTGAAGATACTCAATATTAAATGAGCATGCTAATGCTCGTTCAGGCATTAATTTAGAGAATAGCTCAAATATCGCGTTCATAATTTTTTCAAAAGGCATTACAAACCCCGTCACGGCAATGGGCCATTTCGCGTTTACAATCGAATTTTCAGGAGCTATCACAGAAATTATCCTATATAGACCCGCGTTGAGGGGGAGCTCGGGAAAAAAGGTCTTCATACCAGAAACAACGGCCGAAAACGTGGCCCCAAACGCACTGTTATAAATCGTTCCTATGGTGGCATGTGAGCCGGTGAAATCGAATTCCACTTGATCATCTTTAATAGTTAATTTAACCTTGATAGGGATTAATCCTTCACCACTTGACGGGTCTTGGTCGATAAAGTCCACCGTTTCCCATGACCCATTAGGTAAGGCGAGCAATCGTTTTCTTACTGCTCGTTCCAGATAATCTTGAACTTCCTCGAACGCACTTCTTATGGTGTCTCCACTATACTTTTCACAAAGCCTTAGAACTTCTTTTTTAGCCAATATCGCTGCCTGAGTTTGAGCCGCCATATCGCCTATTATCGAATCTGGATCTCTAGTGTTCTTGGCTATCAAACGAATAACGTCAATACACTCTTTGCCTTCCCTCCATATTTTTATTGGTGGTATTCGTATACCTTCTTTAAACATGTCAGTCGCACTAATGTCGAAAGAACCTGGTACACTGCCTCCCATGTCAGCCCAATGCCCATTCGCTTGTGACCATGCAATTAACTGCCCTTCGTGAAAAATCGGCACCAATACGCTCGTATCGCTAAAATGAGTTCCTCCCACATACGGATCATTTATAAGAAATATGTCACCAGGGTTTATGTCCCCAGTAAACTCATCAATTACGGCTTTGCATTTGTAGTGTAAAGTTCCAACGTGTGCAGAAAGATCTTGATGGCCTTGTGCCACCGTATTCCCATGTGCGTCCAATAATGAGTTGGAAAAGTCTCGGTTGTACACTACAAACGAGTAGCATGTCCGCATGACTTGTTCTGCCATTTGATCAACGATCGTAATGAGCGCATTGCGCAACACTTCAAATGTAACAGGATCCAGGCGCTCTGATGAAGTGTGTGTTTTCATAGTCTTACATATCAAACCGTAATAATAATGTTGCCATGAGAATCAATTGTCGCCGCGGCATCCGGAGAAATAACTGTGGTTGAATCGAGTTGGTGGATAACCGCCGGCCCTGATATCTCAGCTCCCGGGTGTAAGTCATCACGCCAATAAATCGGTGTATCAATTACCTTGTCGAAAACTACGCCTCGTCTATTTTTTGGTTCTGGCTTGTACTTATTCACTGCCTTTTGGGGTAGTTCAGCTTTCGGCGTAACACCGACAGCCGTGAGATTCAGCCGGAAAATCTCTACAACCGCGCCGTCTCTGACGTACCCGAACTCTCGTAGATGTTCTGATTCAAATCCTGAGACACTCTCTTCCACTTTAACAAATGGACTGCTGACAGGAACACTTAAAGAGCGCCATTGGCCGGCATAGCGCATATCAAGTGTTCGTTTTAATATAGTGTCACTATCACTCACGCCTTCCGCTTTAAGGCGTGTTCGCGCTTCTCGCTCTAATTTCTCAAACTTGGCCTCAATAATTTTAGGATGTGCTTTTTTAGCATCGGTAACATAGGTAGTTAGCAAGTCGTGCTGTATATCAACTAATAAACACCCCAAAGCGGATGTGACACCTGGGTGTGGTGGCACAATAACGGTAGGAATTGACAGATCTTTTGCTAGAGCAGCGCCGTGTAGTGGACCGGCCCCACCGAATGCAACCAAAGCAAAGTCTCTTGGGTCGTAACCTTTCATTATTGAAACTAACCTAATTGCATCAGCCATGTTGGCATTAGCCACGCTAATAATCGCCTTTGCTGCCGAGATTAAATCCATCGAAAGAGGTTGTGCAATTTTATTTATTATAGCCTCTTCGGCTTTACCGATGTCCAGATTCAAGTCGCCACCGACTAGATCTCCAGACAGACGACCCAGCACTAAATTAGCGTCCGTGTTGGTTGGTTCGATCCCATCATATCCATAGCAAGCTGGCCCAGGGGACGCGCCCGCGGACTGAGGCCCATTTCTTAAAGACCCACCTTCGTCAATCCACGCGATAGAACCACCCCCCGCGCCGACTGTTTTAATATCGATACTCGGAAAACATATCGGATGTCCATATTCAACATACCAATCTCTAGTAGTGGTCATCTCGCCACCGTAGGTTAAGGAAACATCTGTACTCGTCCCTCCCATATCGACGCCGATAACATTTTCGAATCCGCAGATACTACCTATATATCGATTTGCTATACCTCCCGCTGCTATTCCAGAGCTAGCCAACCTAGCGGCTTGATAATCTATTGTTTTAGGTGTCATGACTCCGCCGCCACTATGCAGTAATAGTAAATCGTTTTTATAACCGCCTTTTTCCAGCTCTTTTTGAAGACGAATCGCATAATCACCAACAACCGGTCTTAACAAAGCGTTCACTACAGTAGTAGAAAAACGATTATGTTCAAATATCTCAGGAAGCACATCGGAGGAAGTAGATATTGCAACGGTCGGTAAGGCTTGTTCTAAAAAAGACTTCAGCCATTCCTCGTTTTGAGAGTTCGCATAAGAGTTAATAAAGCAAATGGCAATAGTGCTGTATTTACGTTTTACCAGTTTCTTGGCAAGAGCTTCAGCTTCACGTGCGCAAACTTTTTTCTCAACGACTCCAGATGCATTTGTTCTTTCGCCAATAGTAAGCCGATCACGTCTACGAATATACGGGGGATTGTTGTCAGCATAAGCGTCCCACAAATCTTCCTTAGTACCTTTCCCTATTTCAATAACGTCCCGAAAGCCTTCCGTCACAATCATCGCGGCATGCGGTAGCTTTCGCTCTATTAAGGCATTGGTGGCAACCGTGGTTCCATGAGAAAACATAGCAACCTCATCGAGGCTAATATTTGCTTTGCGTAGACCTTCAAGCGTGGCATCAATAGGATCTATCGATGTCGGAATCTTCGCTATACGCAAGCTTGTTGTCACTTTCATCAAGAATACAAATGTCTGTGAAAGTACCACCAACATCTACTGCTACACGAACCTTAGACAAGTTCAGCTCCTAAAAGCAAATTCACACCAAACAATAGAGAGCCAGTGTTCCACTGTCAAGAACAGTTGTTTTAACGACTGGCTCGACTCACAGAATATAAGAGTGGGTGATTTATATATACGTTACGGAATTTAGGGTACAACCGGTTTCGGTTTTTAACCATAAGTTCCACCAAAGTTAATTTAACTGCTCTCCAACCAATCTGGATACTTGAGTTCCTTAGATTTAAGAAAGTCTGGGTTGAACAATTTTGAGAGATACCTCGTACCTGAGTCACATAAAACTGTGACAATACAATGCCCGGGCCCCAACTCTCTGGC
>Ga0114996_10000061_pt1 | contig 136023 bp, 152 predicted proteins | sample ArcticOcean_MG_C_4_FD_87039 | JGI IMG/M metagenome (GOLD analysis project Ga0114996, IMG submission 87039) | Marine microbial communities from western Arctic Ocean - ArcticOcean_MG_CB4_134 | ecosystem: Environmental > Aquatic > Marine > Oceanic | place: Arctic Ocean: Canada Basin | collected...
TGAATCTGGATATTTCTTAAAACGTGGTGGAGAAATCATCGGGAAGGATACATGGGTCATTGAAGCTGGAGATCCAAAACCTGGAAAACCAGGGCGTGTAAATTCGTTCTATTCTGAAGGTGCTGTCAGTGCGAGTGTACGTGTTAATATACAAACTGGTGAAATAAAAATAGATAAACTAATTGGGGTGTTCGATGTTGGGAAGGCCATCAATCCAAAACTAGTTAACGAGCAAATTGTGGGTGCTATTAGTATGGGAATTGCTGGAGTTTTATATGAAGGGATGGTCTATGATGAGAAAACCGGAAGAACGATTAATGCAAACTATTCTGACTATAAGATTCCAACCATACATGAGCATCCAATGGTAGTTCCTATATTCCTGGAACATCCGCATCCTCAAGGGCCATATGGTGCAAAAGGTATTGGAGAATCTCCTACAGTAGCTGTTATCCCCGCAATAGCAAATGCAATCACCGATGCCACAGGATGCAGGTTTACAAAAATACCAATAACTCCTGAAGATGTCTATTTAAAAATATCTGCTAACAAGTAATGCATTTGAATAACTTTAACTTTAGAAGTTGCCTTTGCTGTAGTTATCTCCTGAAACAAAGTTGACCAACCCTTCGGGTTTGTTTTTTGGAATCCTTCTAGCAACTTCTTCTAGTTCCGGTCCTGGTTCACGATGCAGCCTACATGTAATGCATCTTATTCCATTAACCCCTCCCATTTTTATTTGAGATGTCTCCACTTCAATCACTTCAACGCCATGTTTCTCCAATTCCCTATTCGTTTTAGGAGTCTCTATTCCTTGAATGAGTTTTCCAGGTTCCAATAACATTCCATTGCATGGGAGTAAATGCTGCTCTTCAGGTGGGACTTCTATCATCTCTATTCCATGATCAGAAAGCCACTTGTACACTCCAAAGTCCAATTGAGGCGGGTACACAACCGCAAGTCCACAATCTACTATATTCAAAACACCATCCATATGGAAAGCACCACTAGATTGCATTGTAGAGTGAATCGAAGAACTCCCTCCCATGACGACTTCTCTTAAACCTGCAGCTTTGAATACTGGCAACGCCTGCTCAAGACCCTCTCTATTACATGCCCTTCCAAAACCTCCAATAACAACTCCCTCTGCAACCCATGGCCAAGCTGGCTCTAAAATTCCCTTACCTGTGATCTGGAGCGAAATGGGACAATCTATGTCTGTAAAAAACCTCTGCGTGTGTCTATTCAATCCTCTTAGGTATGCCCCCTGACCATATCTTCTAAGTATGACACCATTTCTAAGAACGGTTCCTAGAAGTGCCCCCACGAACATTTTTCTCATCGGACCATAAGCACCCCATGGATCTCCATATTCCATCAATTTCACACCGACTCCTTCTTCTTTAAGAACACGCGCATAGTCTTCTTGTTGTCCACGAAGTGCATGTATGTCGGCCTCTCCATATGTCATCATGAAGTATTCTTGATTTTGCTTATCTAGGAATATCTCATGATTTTCATGGTCAGTTGCCATAACAAGAGCAACTTCTTTTAACTGACCTATTCCCTGGTCTCCCCACTTCCTCCCCCAAATTTTTTCTATTTCATCTAAATAATCTATATTGTGAATTTCTACAGGATCTGGGGGCATATTGCCAACATAATCTGGATAATCCGTCATTTTAAATTTCCTACCTGAAATTGTATACTCTTTTTCGTTTATCTCGACCATTACAGCTGGTGTTGTATCTTCATGCTTATAATTTGCATGTTAACGCATAAATCTTAAATCTAACCACAAATCCAAAAAGCTCCTTTCTACCAAACAAAGATGTTCAGTTCCAACTTAATCGTTATTCATCTATTTACATGACCGACAGATTTCCATGGCCTATGTCTACTCACCATTTTATCTAGACCTGTTCTTTTAATAACTGCTTCAGACGCATCCTTTGCTTGTTTATATAGGTCTGGATAGCTACTTGAAATCCCTTCAACATTCCTGCCATTCATGATTATTTTTCCATTACAAATAACTGTATCAACTTCAAAACCCTGTGCCTGATATACAATTGCAGAAACCACATTTCTAATAGGCTGAAAATGGGTATAATTCATGTTTATCAAAACAATGTCTGCCTTTTTACCAATTTCTATTGATCCTATTTCTTTTTCTAGACCTATTGCCCGTGCACCATCTATCGTGGCCATTTCCAATGCCTTTTCAGGAGTCATTATAGTTGAATCTGCATGAACTCCTTTGTGCAGCGAAGCGACATACCTCATGTCATTTATCATATTGACAGTATCACTGCAACTTGTATTGTCAGTTCCAATTCCAACAGTCACTCCATAATTGAGCATTGTTGGTATTGGTGCAACTCCTGATCCCAGCATAAGGTTGGAAATAACATTGTGTGCCACCCGGGCATCAGTTTGTTGCATCAATCTAATATCTGACTCATTCAAATGACAACAATGGCCAAATAGTGACCGCTCTCCAAGACATCCAATGACATTCATATACTCTGTCATGGTAAAATGTCCCCCACCCATGGCCAATTCCTCATGGAACGTTTCAGATACGTGGGTAGTTGTCATAACATCATACTCTTCTGCAAGAGAATAACAGGCTTGTAGGCCATCTGTAGTGGTGCATCTGGGGGATAATGGGCCTGGCCAAATGCCCTGCCTCCCTTCAGCAGAACCATTCCATTTCTGTATGAGGCTTTCAATATTCTTAATGGATTCTTCTGTATCGTCCAATTCCCCACTCCCTCGTTTAATATCTGGTGCTGCATCTTTATAGAGGCGTACAAAGCTCCCCAAATGAGATTCCATTGTTTCATCGATGAAAGATTGACAATATATATTTCTCATTCCTGCATTACTATAAACTTCCAATTTAGATTCTATTATATTGTCCGAATAACCCGATCCACCACCAATTGCATTTTCCACAAATGTAGTTATTCCCGATTCAATAGCTTCTGAACAGTACAATGCCGATGCAATAGCATGTTCTTCAGCATTCATTTCAGCCCGTCCTGGTTTGGTAACATTAAATAACCAATCATAAAGGGCTCTATCTGTTTGTCCCCCTCCTCTAAAAAGAATGTCTGCAACATGAGTATGGGTATTTATTAATCCAGGTATGACGGCATGGCCTTCTGCATCAATAACAATATCTGCTCTATGGTTGGCTTCAATTTCTTCAGATTCACCAACATCAATAATTAACTCATTTTCAATAGCAATTGCTCCATTTTCAACAACTCTTCTATCCGGATCCATAGTAACAACATTACCATTGACGATTAATATGTCTGCCATGACATCATTTTATTTTTTCGTCGTAAGATCTTTTCGCTAATATATCTATATGCAAAACCCATCACTTCTCAACAAGTGTTCTTCATCGAAAAGTACTAAGACGCTCAGAAGCTATCGCATTCAAGGAAAAAATAATTATGAAAAATTTCAAATATATTTGTCCAGAAACAATCGATGAAGTCTGTCAGATATTGACTGAACATGAAGGTGCATTAATTTTAGCAGGCGGACAAAGTTTGTTGCCAATCCTACGCTTGAGGGCTGCTTCACCGCCATGTCTTATCGATATCAATGGCTTGAAAGATGCAAATTACATATCTTTTGAAAATAACCAAATCAAAATAGGACCCATAGCACGCCATGTAGAAGTGGCCAATTCCGAAATGGCAAAAAAACACTGTTCTATTTTATCACAAATAGCTGGTCACATAGGTGACATGCAAGTCAGAAATAGGGGTACATTTTGTGGCTCTATAGCAAATTCTGATCCTGCAGGAGACCCGCCAATAATAGCCGCTCTTTTAGATGCAGAAATTCAAGCAATTTCATCTAGAGGTAAGACAACATATTCTGGCGGTGATTTTTTTCATGGATTTTATGCAAATAGTCTAGAACCTGATGAATTTGTAACTGAGGTCAGATTCCCTAAAATTTCTCCTCCCACTGGCGTGGCATATGTAAAATGGGAGCCAAGCGAAGGTGCATATCCTGTCGCAACAATCGGAGTCTCAATCACTTTGGATGGGGATATTATATCTCATGCAAAGATCATGATCGGTGCAATAGAACCCGGTCCAACTCTATCAGAAGGAGCTGCGAATATACTCATAGGACAAAAACCCACTCCAGATATAATAGTCGAAGCTGCAATTTCTACAGGTGAAGGATCTGATCCAATAGATGATTCAGAAGGATCAGTTATATTCAAAAAAGAATTAATGAAAACATTATCCAAACGTGCCATAACCACCGCAGTTAGTCGCGCGAAAGGAGGTATTTAATATGACAGAAACAAAACCCGAACCCCGATCAGAACTGTTAGTGAACATAACTGTAAATGGGTCAAAAACAAGTGAACTCATTCCTGCAAGGACTCTTTTGTCCGAATATGTCCGTGAATATCTATTTTTAACCGGAACTCACAGAGGGTGCGAAACAGCAAAATGTGGTGCTTGTACTGTCTTACTAGATGAGAAAGCGGTTAAATCCTGTAATGTTTTAGCAGCCCAAGCAAATGGTCGCAATGTCACCACAATAGAGGGTTTAGATGACAATGGAACACTCAGTCCAGTTCAGCAATCTTTCTGGGATAATCATGGGATGCAATGTGGCTATTGCACACCTGGATTTGTTATCGCATCAACTGCACTGTTAAATGAAATCCCTGACCCTTCTGTTGATGAAATCCGATTCAATTTAGCAGGGAATATATGTAGGTGCACCGGATACACCAAAATCATTGAAAGTGTTCAAGATGCTTCCCAACGCATTCTCAGGGAATCAAAATGAGCCAATCCAAACTATTACTTGCCGAATCTCAAATTTCTCATACTGTAGTTGGCGAACGCATCAACACCAAGAATGGAAGAAAACTTGTAACTGGGACTGGGCGGTTCTTAGATGATATAATGTTGCCTGGGATGTTGCATGCAAGATTCGTACGTAGTCCACATGCCCATGCTAGGATTTTGAATATTGATACTTCCAAAGCTTTAGAAATCCCTGGCGTAGAGCTTGTATGGACTGCAGAAGATATTGATCCATATGTAGTCCCATTTAGTCATCCTGAAAATGCTAAACATTTAGGATTCGTAGACGAGGAAACATTGGCTTCAGACCGAGTCAGATATGTAGGAGACGAAGTGGCAGTTGTATTGGCAAAAGACCGAAATACGGCAATAGAGGCAGCAGACGCAGTAGAAGTCGAATATGAAAAATTACCTGTAGTTGTAGATGTCGAATCTGCTCTGAGCAAAGATGCCCCTATTTTGCACCCTCATCTTTCTAAAGATCCCTCAAATTCTATAACTGGGAATCTTATACATTCTGGAAAAACCTTCGGGGGAGACACAAAAACAGCAATTTCAAAAGCCGACGTAGTTGTCAAAGCAACTTTTACAAATAATAAAACCAATCCATCCCCCCTAGAGCCTCATGGATGTATCGCCGATTGGAACAATGGGGATCAAAAACTAACTCTTTGGGCATCTACACAGGTTCCTCATCGATTACCTGAACTAATCTCAACAGCTGTTGTAGACCTCACCCCTAAAAATCTTATATGCAAAGTATCAGATGTTGGCGGGGGATTCGGTGCAAAAGTAGGGCGGTATTCTCACCACGTTGTTACTTGTGTCCTTTCAATGTACATAGGAAAACCTGTAAAAATGTTTTTCGATAGAATAGAAGAAATGCAGGCTGGCCGAGGGCGTTACGACGAAACAATGAACGGGACTTTAGCAGTCACAAAGGATGGTAAGATAACGGCCCTCGATATAGACATGGTTCAAAATACTGGTGCATATGCGAATTATGGTGCAGTAATTGCCAAATCTTCTGCATTAACTTGTGCTGGCCCATATCTAATCCCCAATCAAGAAGTAAGATACAAGTTAGTCTACACAAATATTATGCCTGGTACTGCAGTTCGTGGATTTGGAAATCCTCAATTCATGTATGCCGTCGATCAATTAATAGACATGGCAGCAGAAGAATTAGGCATCGATGCGTTCGATCTAAGATTGCTTAATGTGCCTAAATTATCTGATTTACCTGTTAGGACTGCAACCCGATTAAAACTACGAGATATGGATGTTTACGGGTGCCTAACTCAACTTCGAGATCGTATTAAATGGGACGATAATCGGGGTAGTCACAGAACAAGCGACGGTAAACTTCGCGGAATTGGATTGGGAACTGTTATGCAACGAAATGGAAATAAAAGCGCCAAAGGTGCCGATTATTCTGGCGCTATTGTTAGAATGGATAGATTCGGATCTGTATCTGTTTTTTCTGGAACTTCTAGCATTGGAACTGGGACCACTACTGGAATAGTTCAAATGGTGGCAGAAACATTAGGTGTATCCACTGACGCAGTGGACATAGTAGTTGGCGACACGGATATAACCCCAGAAGACATGGGCGTTTGGGGCGACCGATCTTTAATCTTTGCAGGTACTGCTGCAACAATGGCAGCAGAAGTTCTTAAGGAAAAAATAGTCCGACTAGCAGCTCATCTATTAAACGTTCCCGAGTCGAGTGTGGAACTTTCTAATGGGTCCATTTTTGAACATGGATGTCCTGAAAATGGATTCACTGTGGAAGAGTTCGCAAACATAGCTACTTATGGGGATCAAAATAACAGGCCAGAAGATCTAAAGAGTGGGGTTTCTCTTATAGGCGAGGCGCGTTTTGAAACTCAAGAAGGGGAATTTATGGATGAAAATGGGACTGGGAGCGTATCTCATGTGTATACATTTTCATCAGCAGCTGTTATAGTCGAAGTTGATCTTTCAACAGGTGAAATAGACATAGTGGATATGGCAATAGCCGAAGACGCTGGAACAATCATTAATCCAAAACTTGCAGCTGGCCAAGTTCAAGGTGCTGTGACACAAGCACTTGGGGAAGTTCTTCTGGAAGGATATTATTACGAATCAGACGGTTCGCTTGGCAATGGGACTTTAATCGATTACCACCTCCCAACAGTTGCAGATATGCCTCTTCTGTATGAGGATTCAATAATCCATGTTGAAACCCCGGACCCAACCACTTCATTTGGACAAAAAGGTTTGGGCGAGTGCGCGACAGTGACTATATTTCCTGCAGTGGCCAATGCTGTGGCAGACGCCACTGGAATTCGGTTCCCCACTTTGCCACTCTCTCCTTCAAAAGTTCTTCCTGCCCTAATAGATGCGGGCTTACGCGAATTATAACTTTCATATCACCCGTATTCTATTCGTGTTAGATCTTCTCTGCATTTTTCCAATGCGTGTTTCGCCAACATACCTGCTTCTTGTGAGGTTTTGCCATTACCAATTCCAACTTTTAGCTCTACATCAACTTCAGATTGAACATGCCCAATTGCATTTTCATAGTCTTTTTCTTTTAAATCAGAACAAACTGTTATGACATTATCACCTCCCACAAAAAACGATAATGACTCATGCTCTTTTCGCATATACTTCATTAATTCTGCATACCCATGCTCAATCTGAATAAAAGCATCATATTCATTCAATTTATCCGTATATTTTCCAGTGGCATCATTAACGTCAAAATGGGCTATCTGAATGTCTTTGTTTGTTCTTTCATTTTCCTTAATGAGATCGCCTGTTAATACTTGCATACGCTCACTATCTTGGGCACTACCTGTTGTCTGCAATTGTTCTGTGGCCCTCCCTAGTGCATTTGCAGGTTGAGGGTCGTAAGCAACGCTAAGACTAATTGTAACTGGGTACCTATTACAGACTGATTCTTGCACCAATGCATGATATTCTAGATCAATTCCATTCGTAACTGCAATCATGTTGTCAAATCTTGAAAAAAACACATATCCTTTTTTCATTCCAAACAACTGAGATAGGTCTGCATATAATCTTGACTGAAGCGTTTGAAGGTCAACTTCACGCCGAGGATTTGGTGTAACTGTCCATGGACCATAGTTATCTATTTGAATCAATGTTATCTGTGAATTTGTCACTATGCATTTCTATAATCGTTCCTGTGTATTATCCGCTTTGATTTGCATCTATTTTTAAAATATATTCTTTACTCAATATCTATATCTTTAATTATCCAAAAAAAAGGCTTAAATTGTCTCTAAACTAACTGTTTTCATGGAGTTTGAAGGGAACATACATGTCCCAGCACCAAGAAACGTAGTCTTTACCGAAATGCAAAAACCAGAGATGATTCAGAAAATTATTCCTAATTGCAAATCTGTAGAACAAAAAGATGGAGATAAATATACTGCAATCATCAATGAAAAAATCTCCAAAATTTCAATGGAAATAGAAACAGAGCTCGAATTAACTGAAATTCGCGAACCCGACCTGGTCAAACTCACAATTTCTGGCGATGCCCCTGGAAGCAACACTAGCATTCAAGGAACTGGCACGTTCGAGTTATCTGAAGATGGTGTCGGAACTGCAGTTAAATATACCATGGAGATAATTGTAAGTGGGAAACTAGCTTCGATCGGTTTCCGTATGATAAAACATGTCGCAAAAAAACGTATAGATGAGATTGGAATAAACTTAGTTAAAGTATTCCAATAACTATCTCATTTATTTTTTAATCCTTCTGCCAATTTCTTTAAGTCTTCAGTCGAATTGAACCCATAAAAATGATCTACATATGGTAGCGCAGCTTTCATACCTCTAACTTCTGGTTCGTAATTTTTAGAACTAGCAGGCGGATTTAACCAAATACACATATTTCCATTTCTTTTAATGTATGCCATTCTTTTAACTAATATATTTAAATCTCCTGCATCCCACCCATCGCTTATTATAATAACTGCAGTATCTCTATCTACAATGAACGGATCACCATTTAGAATTTTATCTATGCATTCTCCTATACATGTACCCGATCCCCATTTTGTCCGTGCACGCTCCATTTCTTCAATGGATTTTTCCAAACTAGCCATTTGAAAATGCTCAGTGACTTCTTTCACATCCGTATCAAAAAAGAATACCCTCACATCTGCATAATTCCTTACACATTCAAATATGAATCCAAATAAAAAATTTTGATCTATATTTCTGATCATCGATCTACTTACATCTACAAACATAGACATTTTAACCAATGACATATCTTTATTTTTTATAGGGAGCTTTTTTGGAGATTTCTCTCTCATAGCATTCATTGACTTTCTCAAGTCTATCAACCCAGTCCTATCGCTGATATATTCATAACCTTTAATCGCACCAATTCTATTTCCAATTTCTTTAACTAAAAATTCAATTTCCTTTAGATTCGAACTATCAAAAATATCCCTTATCGTCTGAGATGATTCTTCCAAACCACCTTCAAAAAATACCGCATCTTTTTTTTCCAAACTCTTCTCTTCAGATCGATTTTCTTTATTTATTTCAAATTTATTTTTCTCCTTATTAATCTCTGTTTCATGAGGGTCACCTTCTACGCTTATCGTTCGCGCAACAGCCGAATTTTCTTTTTCTGTAGCGGATAGTTTCTCTTCTTTTAATCCCGGTCTACTCTCAACATTTTCATTTATAGTCTCATTCGTATCTTCAATTTTGTCCCTCCAAGTTTCCTCCCAATATCGAATGAATAATTGATCGAAATGATTTCTATTTTCTGGATTAGTTATCAAACTTGTATACAGGGCATAGTAAAATTGTTCTTTATTTGTCGGGTCAATTTCTTTCAGTGCTTCTGCAGCAGAAATAGATTCATCAATAGAGATTCTAATTCCTGATTCCCTGAGGGCTTTACAAAACTGAATTAATGTCTCCGTGTACGATTTTTCTTCTAACTTTGACATTCCCATTTTAATTTTGCCACCAAAAACTCATTTCGCAACGTATCCTCCATCTACTACTATTTCTGTACCTGTTATGAATCTGCCACTATCTGAACAAAGGAATTCTACTACGCCTGAGATGTCTTCTGGAATTCCTAGATATGGCAATGGGGTCTTCATACCTACTGATTTTTTCAATCCCTCGTCTTCAAAAATATCTTTCGTTCTGTTAGTCTGAACTAATCCTGGGCAAACCGAATTCACAAGAATAGGGACTTCTGCATACTCTATCGCAAGCTGTCTAGAAAAGCTAATTATGCCTCCCTTGGATGCACAATATGCGGGCCTGTTTCCATATCCCACCAATCCCAATTGAGATGCTATATTTACAATACGGGCATTTTTTGACAATTTTAAATGCGGGATGGAATACTTTGAACATAAAAATGCTCCTGTTAGATTAATATTTATCACCCTATCCCATTCTTCTTTATCTATCTCTTCAACCGTTCCTTTACACTGGTCACATGCAGCATTATTTACCAAAATATCGATCCCGCCAAACAATTCATATGTACTATCCATCATTTTTCTAACCTGATCTTCATTAGATACATCCATTTTATTAAAAATGGCTTCTCCACCTTTGGCTTCAATAATATTTTTAGTAGTTTCGCCACCTTCCCTTGGGATTTCTTGAACATCTCCAATAGATATCTTGGCGCCTCTAGAAGCCAAACCAATGGCTATACTTCTCCCAATACCCGAAGACCCTCCTGTAACAACTGCAACTCTTCCTTTTAGATCCATAATATTTATTTATCACTCCTGCCCAAAAAGATACCTCTAGTCAACTGAATTTTTTAATTTCAATCTTCCCCATCTAATATCTGATAAATTTTCTCATCTGTCATTAATTTCAAATCTTCTGGTTCTTTTATGATAGTTGGAAGTGATAGCTTTACCACTTCGGGAGTTATTGTTTCAATTTCAAGTTCAGAAAGTGACATAGCCCAGTCCAATGTTTCTGATATCCCTGGAATTCTCATAAGATTTTCCTGATATCTTATGGTCTGCATAAATTCCACTACTTGTTTAGTAATGTGGTCATCTAATTCTGGCACTTTCATTCTAACAATCTGCATTTCGCGCTCCATTTCAGGTGGGTCTAAGTACAGGTATAAACACCTCCTTTTTAGTGCATCACTTATTTTCCTTGTCCTATTGGATGTTATGATTATCAACGGAGATTCTTCAGAATTAATTGTGCCTATTTCAGGAATTGTAAGTTGATTTTCATCTAAAAATTCAAGAAGAAATGCCTCTATTTCTTCTCCTGCCCGATCCAATTCATCTATCAACAGAATTGATTTATCTGATTCTCTCAAAGCTTTCAATATCGGCCGTTCAAGCAAATAACCCTCTGCAAAAATAGATTTTTCTACACTTTCTATTGAATTCCCTTCGCCAATTTCTCCTTCTATGCGAATCCTCAAAAATTGCCTCATATAATCCCATTCATAACTCGTATTCTCAATACCCAATCCTTTATAACATTGCAAACGAACCAGGGTTCCGCCAGTCACTTCAGCTAACGCCTTTGCAACTGACGTCTTGCCACACCCAGGTTGACCTTCTATCAGTAATGGCCTTGATAGCCTAGAAGCAAGAAACAATGCTGTAGAAATGCCCATGTCCGAAATATAACCTGATGTTTGAAGGAGATTTGTTATTTCTTCTGGGGTCTTGGCGTTTATTTTCATTTTTTATTCTTGTATTGGCGTTGGATCTCTCTCAACTTAACTCACACTCTCAGTAAATCTGGTCCGGATGGATATATGACATATGCGCTCCATAAGCCGCTTCAGCATCTGAAATAGAATCACCAACAAACACAGAATTTCCAACAGAAGTGCCCATTTTCTTTATGCATAGTCTTAGTGGTTCAGGATCTGGTTTATTTTTATTTTTATCTCTTCCAACTATGCATTCTATTTTTTCTAATATGCCAGCTTTTTCTAGAGCTATCTTGGCAGCCTTCGACGAATTAATTGTGCATACCGAAATAGGTGCTTCTAACATTTCTATTTTTTCAACTAACTTAAAAGGCGTTGATTTTTTTGCACCCTCAATCTCATAAGTTTCTAGTATTCTATCAACTTCGCCAAATAATCCATTATCCTTTGAAATTTCAAATATGTCTTTATGTCTATAATCTTCTATAGGGCCTTCTATATATTCTGCAACCAAACTCTCCAAATCTTTATATGCCCTGTTCCAATCTACATCAAGATGAACTAGTGTTTGGTCTAGATCAAAAATTATGGACTCAAATAAGTCCAATTCTTTTGAATTAACCATGGCACCATTAGATTCCCACCTATCATTTTCTGCAGAAAAAAGAACATTTTCATTATTTTTTAATCCAAACAATTTTCTCAATTCAATCGGTGATATAATTTCAGTTTTCCCCTCCGGATAACCTTCCACCATAGGGATAACAGTCGCAGAAACTATTCCGTTTATCCTACATTTATGTGTTATAACCCCTTTACAAATATCATTTCCAACTTCTTCAATTTCTATTTTATCTAGTCCTCTTGTATCGATATTTCCTAGATTGAGCGTCCCAAAGAACGGCCTGAACCCCACAAACATTTCTATTTTTTCTGCTATTTCTTCAATAAAAATAGACCCTTTGCCTTCTCCACTTTCCACGGCACCAAAGCTTCCATTTAGCATCATTAATCTATTTAAATTCCCCTTTCCAGTGATTCAACCAATTCCTTACCTCCAATAAATGATAATCCATTCTCATTTGCATAATCTTCAGCATCTTTTTTAGAACTAGCCTTTCCACTTTTGTCATCTAGCATTTCACAAACCACTACCGAAGGGCCCATCCCTGCAGCTTTAGATAGGGCAATTCCAAGTTCAGTGTGGCCCCTTCTCTCTTCTAAAGACCCTGCTGCCCTTAGGATCTGAACATGACCCGGGCTTCTAAAATTTTTCACAAATTGTGCTGCAGTGTATTCTCCTTTCTCAGCACCTTCGGCCGCACGTGAAATTTCTTTAATGGTCAATTCTCTATCTATATCTGTTATTCCTGTGTATGTACTGCGATGATTAACGGGGAGCGAAAACGCAGATCTAATATCATATTTCAAATCATCAATCAATGTTAAAGGATGATTTATCAATTCACTAAAAAATGGTAGTTCCAATGCATCTGCAACATCTTTTGAAACTGCAACGCATATCAAACCACCTGCATCATTCCTAAACTGCGAAATCAATGAGTGATTGATTGCAGAAGCAGAAACAACAAAATCTATTTCATTTTCACGTTCTTCAAAATCGTGAATGAGCACTGGTTTTCCCTCTGAAAACGATTTTATCGCAGCTTCTATAGTGTTGATTTTAATTTTCAATATTTCACCTGGTTCCTTTGTGTTTTCTTATTCAAACATAGATTGCTTCCAACACGATTCTATATACTTTGGTAAGTCTACATCCTACATAAAGGCTGTTTTAGTATTTTCTTTCTTGTATTGATCTCCTATCTCCTCGCACCCTGGCCACCATATGTCTTCATACTCTCCTAACATTTCAATAATTTCGTCAAAATATTTCGATCTAAATGCTTGACCTGTTATGTAAGGGTGTATTGCCAAAGGCATTACTCTATTTCCTTCCTTATACAACACTTCAAACTGATCTATGACTGTTTTTCGAAACTGCTCTCCTGTCAAATTACGTCTGGTAAAAAGCGACACATCATTTATTTCATTTGAATAAGGCATTGACATAATTTCTCCAGATTCTGTTTCCAATAAATAAGGGTGATCATCATTACACCAATCAAATACATACTCAAAACCCTCTTGAACTAATATATCGAGCGTGTCAAATGTTTCTGATAATCCTGGGCCAAGCCAACTTTTTGGCGAGACCCCAGTGGCATCTTTTATTTGATTTTTACACGTTTTTATCATTTCTCTCTCTTGGTCTATATCCAGGCCACCCAATCTTTTTGAGTTCGTCACACCATGGCATATTATTTCCATATCCCTTTCCACAATAGCATCAACCACATCTGGCATCTCTGTGCAAATAGAAGAATTCAACGCCACCATTGGTTTTATTTCATATTTGTCTAATATGTCTAATATTCTCCAAATACCAACTCTAGTACCATAGTCTCGCCACCCATAATTTAACACGTTGGGTACAATATCACTAGGATCTGCGGGATATGGGGTGGAGTATTCAAAATACTCTACATTGATTATAATCCAAGCTGCCATCTTGTACTTTTCCGGCAATTTAAACTCACTTTTCCATATCGGACGATATCTATTAGGTTTCTTCTGATCCATATGCTCTTATTTAAATTATATCCGGCAATAAATAAGCACATGGTCTCTTTTGGGCTTAATGTTAACAATCGTGAACCTTTGATCACTAAAAAATACACTATACCTGATATGTTCAACATGGCAACCAAGGCGGAAGATCTAGGCTTTGATTCCGTTTGGGTCGGAGATAGCCTTCTAGAGAAACCCCGTCTAGATGCCATAGCGACTCTAGCTGTGATTGCAGATAGAACAAAACATGTAAAGTTGGGCACTGCATGTATGATAACGCCTCTTCGAAATCCCATTCAATTTGGACAGGCCTGGGCAACTCTAGATATGTTTTCTGGAGGTAGAATGATACTCGGAGCTTGCATGGCCGCAGCAGACGATGCCCGTGGAAAATTGCAATACGAGGTAGTTGGATTAGACCCTCGAAAACGCGCTTCTATTCTTACAGAAGGGATCGAGGTAATGAAAATGCTGTGGCGCGACGGGGTAGTTAATTATTCCGGCGACCATTTCAATTTTGAAAATGTAACTTTTGAAACTGGGAATGAAGAAGTCCCGTATTCTCCAGTTCAAGAAAACCCTCCTGTGTGGATCATAAGCAACCCTAGCGCACGTGGAAATGATGCAATCTATAGCCCTGCAATTAGGCGAATCGTTGAGATCGGAGATGGGTGGATGACATGCTGTCGAGCGGAACACCCTGACGAATACGCAAAACAATGGCAATCAATAAAAAAACACGCAAAAGAGAATGGACGTGACCCTAAAAGCATTCATCCATCTTATCAAGTGACTCTCCACATAGCCGATTCAAAAGACAAAGCAGAATCTGACATGAAGGAATATGTTAAACGATACTATCCTACTCAATATTATAATTTAAATGAATGGGGACCTATAGGCACTGCAGACGACGTAATAGACTGGCTTGAAAAGTTTTCAGATATAGGGTGCGAAACATTCATCATGCGTTTTGGATCATTCGATCAAATAGACCAAATGGAACGTTTTGTCGATGAAGTTTTACCTCATTTCAAATGAGGGCTGTCTATTTTTTTACCAATTCCTATGACATATCCGTCTGGATCTTCTAATAAAAAATGATATCTCTCCCAAGCAGACTTCGGGGTGGTCAATATTCGGATCCCGCTTTCATTGGCCAAATTATATATCTTATCCACGTCATCAACATTTAATTCTAGAACTAATCCATCGCCTCTTTTTCCAATTGGCTTTCTTAAATTATAAGCTTCAAAAACTTCTTCACTGAAATCTTCTTCCAATACTATTGAACATCCCCCAGCCATAAATTCTTCCCTACTACCTGGTTTATTTACTCTTTTTAATTCTAGTATGTCCTCATAAAATCTCTTTGACTCTTCTATATTTTTCACTATCAAGGTAACTTCGTGAACTTCATTCATACATTCTTAATCGGTGGCCATATTATATCTGATTCTCTATTTGTTGGTTCTTCACAATGTAGATTTTCACATAACCACCCTTTCCATTTTGAATCCCCTCTATTTTTCTGTCCAATGGGATTTTCACTTGAAAAAACCAACTGCATTTCATTAGCTTCTTGACGTAGGCGAGAAACAAATTCTGGTTCTTTGCCATCGTGGTGAAAAAACCATATCGACCATGGCTTGAATAAATATTCACTAGAATTGAGCACCCCCCAATAATTTGAGTTACTCAATTCTAGCGAAGGGCTAATACTTTCCATCGATTCCATTGCCAATCGTATCCATAAATCTGAATTCTTATTATCGGGGAATATGTTCCATAATGTGGAAAAAAGTCTAATGACTGTAGAAGTCGAACTTGGAACTGCAGAATCCATCTCAGATCGCTGACGTATGGGGAGGTATCCATGATCTTTAGAAGTAAACCAAAACCCTCCGTTTTCATCCACGAACATTTCAATAAGTTTCTCTACAATCTTCAGTGAACGCTTTATTTTTTCCCCATCATCCATCCGTATTCCCCAATGAAGTAGCCCCAACGCTGCCCAAGCATAATCCTCAAGAAAACCCACTCCACCATCAATTTCATTTCTCCAAGAACGTATGACAGATCCATTTTTCTTAGTAGAACGGTCCATTAGACCTCTAGAAACACATTCCCCAATAAAAATTGCATTTTCATTTTTCATTTTAGAACAAGCTTCCAATAACATGCCATTCCATGATGTTATGACTTTATTATCTTTCAGGGGGGGTTTTCTTTTTGAACGCCCATCTAGCAATTTTTTACGAATTATTTCTGCATTTTCCATCTGAATAGAATCATTTTTCGTCCATGAAAGAACATTTTTTTCACTATTTTCAAAATTTCCATTGTCTCTGATTCCCCACTTATCAAATGCAAAATCTGAATCGTCTGTATCGAGAATAAGTTTCACATCTTCAGGAGTCCACAAGTAAAAAATACCTTCACTTTCAATCCCATCTGAATCCATAGAATCTGCATCTATAGTTGACCAAGCACCGCCTCTTGAATCTAACATCTCACGAACAATCCATTCCAGAGTTAAGTCAATTACTCTTTTTTTAGTTTCCAAGTTGCCAATTTTTCCACGTAATGCTTGTGAATATATTTTCAATAAAAGAGCATTATCATAAAGCATTTTCTCAAAATGTGGAACTGTCCATTTTTCATCCACACAATATCGGTGCCACCCACCCCCAATTTGATCAAACAACCCTCTGTTTGCCATAGATTCTAGCGACCTTTCAATCATGACATCAACCTCAGTGGTTCTATTTCTAATCAATAACTCAAGTTCCATTGGATGTGGAAATTTAGGTGCTTTATGGAACCCCCCATTCTCCACATCAAATGTAGAAAAAGAATGGTTAACTGAATTTTTTGTTGCTATTTCAACAACCTCTTGAATTCCCAATGCCGAGCTTTGAACTTCATTTATATTTTCACTTAAATGCTTAATCAATTCCATAGACCCCGAGGATATTTCTTGTCTATCATTATTCCATATATCTACCATTGCAAGTAGAATCTGATCCCATGAAATCAACCCAAATCTTGGATCTTTTGGAAAATAGGTCCCTATGTAAAACGGTCTCAAATTATGGGGGTCAACAAATGCATTTAAAGGCCAACCACCCCCGCCAGTAAGAGCCTGGCAAGCTTTCATAAAAAAAGAATCGACATCGGGATGTTCTTCTCGGTCTACTTTGATACAAACAAAGTTATCATTCATGATAGATGCTATACCTTGGTCTTCAAACGATTCCTTTCTCATAACATGACACCAATGACATGCAGAATAACCTATAGAAACTATCATTGGCTTATCGAGTTCTCTAGCCATCTCAATAGATTTTAAGTTCCAAGGTTGCCACTCGACAGGATTTTCAGAATGCTGCAATAGGTAGGGGGATGTAGTGCATTCACTCAACCTGTTATGGGTTCCAGTGTTAACCATTATCTTATGCTACCCATTCATTTGCAAAAAGTGTTTAGCTTTAACCGTCATCTTTCCACCATGGATTGCAAATGTGTTAAAGTAATCTCAAAAGATGGGGAATCTACGCGACAAACTTTAATTTCGCTCGGGATTTTAAATCACAGTTATAAGATACTTCAGCATGAAGGTTATCTATATATGCCCCTCATAGAAAGTTCACAACCTCCAATTGACATGGAGGTAGGCTACATGGACCTTTCTCCTAAAAAAGTGAGAACTCTCCCCTCTGACTTACTTCCTTTTAATATAACCTACGAACGTATCGGGGATATAATATTATTAAATGAGCCCGACCCGCATAATGCCGCATCTGCAACTATAGCTTTAATGGCATCTGATGTTCCTTCAAAAACAATTATGAACAAAGCATCTGAAATTCAAGGGGACACTCGTATTAGAAAATGGGATATATTGTTTGGGACCTCAACCGAAACCCTCCATAGAGAACACGGTTCTGATTTTTTTGTAGATATGTCAAAAGTGTATTTTTCTCCCCGCTTAGCAACAGAACGCAAACGAATAGTAGATCAAGTAGTTTCTGGAGAAAAAGTATTCGACATGTTTTCTGGAATAGGTCCGTTTTCAATCCCAATTGCAAACAAAGGCGCAGAGGTAATTGCAACCGATATAAACCAAGACGCGATAGATTATCTTTTAAAAAATATTGACCGGAACAATGTTGGAGACAATCTAAATGCTATATCTGGTGATGTCAGAGAACTCTCCAATGACTATCTTAACTGGGCCGATCGTATTATTATGAATCTGCCACATTCTGCAAATAATTTTTTAGACGTGGCATTTGGAATTGCAAGTGATAGGTGCGTGATTCATTATTATGATATATCCGATTCATCAGACCCTTTCTCTGAGGGTCAAAAAGCACTCAATAGCGTAGACCAAAACTACGAAATTACTTTATTAAATAAAAAATTCATTCGCTCCTATTCTCCCGCGCAGGCCAACATATGCATAGATGCGCTAATCACACGTATATAACCACAAATGCTATTAATGTAACAAACCATTCTGTAATCATGTTCAATCCTCTGACCTGGCACAAAAACCTAATGCACAAAATAATGGATGTAGCCAATTTAAATGATTATCAATTAGCATGGATAAGTTTTGCCAAAGGAGTAATAGTCGGTGTCGTCTTGGTACTTTATTCTGGCTTATTTTAAATAACCATTAAGCTGTATTGCCTTAGCATTCGTTAGAAACTGTTAAATCTCACCCCGATAACCAGTATCATCTGTGCCTGTGTAACTCAGTTGGTAGAGTGATTCCTTCGTAAGGAATATGTCGGGAGTTCGATCCTCTCCTCAGGCTTCTAATCTGTAAGTTCGATTCTCTCCTGAAGCTTCTAAACCCCGGGTGCAGTTGCCGTCACACCGCCATCGACCACTATGTGTGTACCGGTGATGTGTTCCGCTTCGTCTGAGGCGAGGAACAGTGAAGCGTAGGCGACGTCGAAGCCGGTGCCCATACGTCCTGAAGGGATGATGGCGTTGCGGGCAGCACAGTATTCGTCGGCCGTTTTATAACCTTTATAGGTATAGCTTGGCTTGCCATTGACCAGGCGCAGTATGAACGGCGTGTCGATATATCCGGGCAGCACGCAATTGGCGCGGATGCCCTTGCTGGCGAGCTGGATGGCGATGTTTTTGGTGAACTCTATCATCGCGCCCTTGGTTGCGGAATAGACCGCTGTCGCCACATTCAAGTGTCGAATTCCGGCGATTGAAGCTATATTTACGATGGCACCGCCACCTTGTTTCTCCATGATTGGCGCCACTGCGCGGCAGGTCAACATGGCGGTGGTCACGTTGCGGGTAAAAGTCGCGTCCCAGTCCTCAACGGTGATGGATGCGAGGCTGCGTCCGGTCCCCTGGCCGCCGATATTGTTGTGCAGCACATCGACCCGCCCATAGGCTGCTATGCAGGCATCGACTAGGGCCTGAACTTGGTTTTCATCTATAACATCTGCCTGGAAAGCCATGGCTTCACCACCGGCGGCCTCGATCAGCGCGACGGTTTCCTGGGCGGCTTCGAGCCGGTAATCGACACAGAAAATTTTGCCGCCTTCCTTGCCATAGACGAAAGCAGCCGCCTTGCCATTGCCCCAGCCCTCCCCTATAGAGCCGGCGCCCGATACGATGACAACCTTGCCGGCCATTCGATTTCGGGATTCGCTATGTTCGTTTGGTATTGGTGCCATTTTATCCCTCTTTTATGCCCTCTCCCTTTCCTTTTCTAACAGCTCGATTCTCTCTCGCTCTTCTCTTGGAGATTCAATTCTTGGCATTTCAGTCCCTCATAATTGATATTAGATAGGGTCCCCCGAGATAATAATATAGTATATCGATCAATTAATCAACAAAATCTATGGGTGGAATCATCTTTTTTCTGCTTCTTCCAGTTCTTTCAAATGCTTCTCCCTCTCATTTATTCCTGCCAGTTCTGCCTTTCCTCTTTTTCTTATTTCTTTTCTTTCTTCCCGTATTCTTATTCTTTCTTCCCGTATTCTTATTCTTTCATTCCGTATTTTTATTTCTTTTTCAATCGCTTCTTTTGCCTTCTTTACTCTCTCTCTTTTCTTTTCTAACCTCGCAATTTTCTCTTCTTCTTTGGCCTCTTCTATTTCTTCTCCCAATAGGCCCATAATTGATACTTGATAGGCCCTCTGAGATAATAATATAGTATATCCGTCAATCAACCTCTTACCTGTTTTAGTATAGAAATTCATCTTCTTCCCAAATGCCTTCCTCTTGGTCACCATCTGCGTAGGTGTAAGTCCCTTGACCATGGAAGAAATCTTCTTTCCATTCACCCACATATTGGTCACCATCTGCGTAGGTCAAAGTCCCTTGACCATGGAATATACCATCTTTGAATTCACCCACATATTGGTCACCATTTGAGAAGGTGTAAGTTCCTTGACCATTTCTCGCATGATCTTTCCATTCACCCACATATTGGTCACCATTTGCGTAGGTAAAAGTCCCTTGACCATGCTGCTCACCATCTTTGAATTCACCCACATATTGGTCACCCTCTATGAAGGTCGCAGTCCCTTGACCATGTTTACCACCATCTTTGAATTCACCTACATATTGGTCACCACTTGCGTAGGTCAAAGTCCCTTGACCATGTCTGAGATTATCTTTGAATTCACCTACATATTGGGCACTATTTGCGTAGGTCAAAGTCCCTTGACCATGTCTGAGATTATCTTTGAATTCACCCACATATTGACTGCCATCCTGGTGGGTGTGAGTTTTTCCTCCCATGATTTCTATTGAACGGAATAGTTTCCCAATGTTTATAATTTTACCCCAGGTGATTGATGTGGGAGTTATTCACCTGTTATATATATTATGTCAATGTCGGATCAGTTGAGTTTCAGGCCAAAGAACGAAGAAATATTGACTGGATAAACTAAGAAGTCAGTTTTGTTTCTTTGTAATACTGAACATAGCTATTTATTTTTTATATCCACCTTGTGAATATAGTCCCGTATTGGCAATACTTAAAATCATATCCTCATAACTCATACCGATATTTAGTGCACACGATCTATAGAAATACCCTTTTCGAAGACCTGGCATAAGATTTGCTTCCATAAAATGAGGAATACCACGATGGTTCATTTTAATATCAATTCTTCCTAAAGATTTACCACCAATGGCTTTAAAAGAATCTTTTGCTAATCTAGAAAGTTTGTTAAATATTTTAATATCAGTAACTGCAATTACCATTTCTTCATCATTTTTTTTAACATCAAAATCAAGAATACAATGACCATTCATATTCTGCTTTACAATAATTTCTATAGGCATGGCTCTCAGATTTCCATTAGAGCTATCTTCAAAAATACCTACGCTGTATTCTTTTCCAGACAAATATGTTTCTACTAGTGAGTCCGAATTATTTTTTAGTTTAATATCTAAAACTTTTTCTTTAAAACTTTCAAAATCATACACAATTGAATTTGAATCCACACCTCTACTGTCGCCACCAGTTACAGGTTTTATAAAAAGAGGGAACTCAATAGGAATTGATAATTCAGTCAGGTGATCTCCTGGCGCAGTTATGAAAAAATCTGCTGTTTTAATTTTAGCGCCGCGCATAATTTTTTTCGCTCTACCTTTATCACTCTCATTGTCTAGCGCCGCTTTACTAGAAGCAATATAAGGAATACCATATATTTCTAGATAATCATTAAGCCATATTTTTCTGTTGTTAAAATAAAAATATCTAACGCCCGAGAATACTAAATCGGGATTTCTCATTACCAGTTTTTCTAAATCTTCTTCAGAATCAACTTCTGTAATTGAAACATTTTTATAACGTTTAGATAAGATTTTTAAGATTTTTTCTTCTTCTAATATAATTCCTACGTTAGATTGATGTGCTTTTACGTCATCTAAGCCAGAGACCATAACTATCTCAATTGATTTATTAATTTTAATAGGAAAAATCTTTTTTTTTGCAGGCAAAAGACCAAGGGCCAACGAAATTTGTTTATGAACCTTATCGAAATTTTTACCTATAATTTCGCCTGCCATTAATTTCATAAATTCTTCCCCTTCATATGTATATATAAGAAAGCTTTCGTGATATTTCAAGTATATGTTCCAGTTCTCCTGATTAAGTTCCCAAGTCTAACCCTCCTAATTGTTGGCGGTGGTGGCACATCTCATGATATAATTATATAGTATATCGATCAATCCCTTGATTTTGTTTCAGCCTCTGCAATAGACCTAACAGATAACGGGGAAACGATTGATAGAATAAATAATGCCCCTGGTGCCTGGGGGAACCATTCTATTGACAATTTCTACACAACATGGTAAAATGAAATTGCAGGTTATGAACGATTCCCAACCAAGGGCCATAATCCTTAGAGTCCTGAGATAATAATATAGTGTGCCAATCAATTACTTACTTACTTGTTTTCTTAGCTGCCTATATTCTCCATTTACCTTCTTCCATTTCTCCATCTTCATCTGTTAGCCCTGTGATTCTTTCTGCCTCGATTCTCTCTCACCCTTCTAATACATTCCAATTCTTAGCATTTCCCCCCTCATGATTGGTATTAGATAGGCCCTCTGAACTGATAAGATACCATACCCAATCAATCAATTAATCTCTTTTATTTTTGTATAGAAATTCACCTTCTTCCCAAATGCCTTCTAATTGGTCACCGAAACTCGTGGTGTAAGTCCCTTGACCATGGGGCTTACCATCTTTGGATTCACCCACATATTGGTCACCATTTGGGTAATTGTAAGTGTCTTTTGCCATGATTGGTATTAGATATGCCCCCTGAGATAATAATATAGTATATCCATCAATCAATTGTTTCAGACTTTATTTTCGTATAGAAAGTTACCGTCTCCCCAAATGCCCTCCCGTTGGACACCATTTGCGTAGGTCATAGTCCCTTGGCCATGGGGCTTACTATCTTTCCATTTACCCACATATTGGGTGCCATCTGGCCAGGTGTAAGTTTTTTCTGTCATGATTGGTATTAGATATGCCCTATATGATAATAATATAGTATATCAATTAATCAACCTCTAAATACACAATCTTTGAATTCACCCGTATGTTGCACACCATTTGCGGAGGTCATAGTCCCTTGGCCATGGAATAAATCATCTTTCCATTCACCCACATATTGCCCACCATCTGGCCAGGTGAAAGTCCCTTGACCATGTTTGGCACCATCTTTGAATTCACCCACATATTGGTCACCGTTTGCGTAGGTCATAGCCCCTTGACCATGGGCCTTACCATCTTTCATTTCTCCCACACATTGACTGCCATCCGGGTAGGTATGAGTTTTTTCCGTCATGATTGGTATTAGATAGGCCCTCTGATATAATAATATAATATATCACTTACTTACTTACTTGTTTTCTTAGCTGCCTATATTCTCTATTTATTTTCTTCCATTTCAATTCTTCTTTTTTTCTATTCTCTTCTTCCATTTCTCTCTCTTCATTTGTTAGCTCTGCGATTCTTTCTGCCTCGATTCTCTCTCGCTCTTCTCTTTGAGATTCAATTCTTGGCATTTCTGTCCCTCATGGTTGATATTAGATAGGCCCTCCAAGATAATAATATGATATATCAACCAATCAATCAATCAATCAACCTCTTACTTGTTTTAGTATAGAACTTTATCATCTTTCCATTCACCCACATATTGGGTACCATTTGCGTAGGTGTAAGTTCCTTGACCATGGGGCAAACCACCTTTCCATTCACCCACATATTCACCGTTTGCGTAGGTTAAAGTCCCTTGACCATGTCTGTCACCATATTTCCATTCACCCACATATTCACCATTTGCGTAGGTGTAAGTCCCTTGACCATGGAATACATCATCTTTCCATTCACCCACATATTGGTCACCATTTGGTTTGGTGTAAGTCCCTTGACCATGGGATAAACCACCTTTCCATTCACCCACATATTGGTCACCGTTTGCGTAGGTCGCAGTCCCTTGACCATGGAATAAATTATCTTTGCATTCACCCACATATTCACCATTTGACCAGGTCACTTCCCCGTAACCATGGAATGAACAATCTTTGGCCCCACCACCTAAACACCCAGAAATGATGAGACAAAGTGCTGCTACAATGACAATAAGGTGAGATTTATTTATTTTATTACTCATATTCGACTCCGTATATCTGGATGTAGGTCTTTCATGATATAATAATATAGTATATCAATCAATCACTTTCATTTTCTTCCTTGAAATATCGTTGCTTGGAGTTTTCAATCACTTTCCATCTACCCAGGTGTAGTGTTTTTTAATCTTTATGAATTCCGTCTTTATCAACAGCTGGCGAGCCTATTATGAGCCAAGTATGCTCCATTTCTGTATCATTTACTACTTGTCTCCACGTTTCAGGAGGGACATTTACTATAGATCCTTCTGGCACCTCAACAACTTCTTCTCCATTTTCTCCAAATAATATCTTACCCGGTCCTTTTATTTGATAATATATTTCTTCCTGAACCTCATGTTTATGAAGTCCAATTGACTCTCCCGGGGGAATAAACCAAAATTTACCTCTCATAGTTTTTAATTCCAATACGTCTGTAATCCCTGACTTAAAACTATTATTAGATTTTCCGCTTACTCTTTCCAGCGTTTCAATTGACGCTATATTATACTTCGCCATATCTGAACTATTCGTCTCAACTCACTTAAAATAAACACATTTTTCTTTCTTTATAATTTCACCCTTCTGTTATATCCCAACCTACACGATCTGTTTTGTCTACTCTATAATCTCTATCTCCGCCCCAATTTTGATCACGCCCCCATATAGTATATCTGCCCTAAGACCTCCTCTATTTTCCAATGCCTCCATCACACCCTTTGTAGTAAGAGCCTCCATGTGGCGGCAAGGGGTGCAAAGACAGATTCCTTTGCAAATCACTTCTCCAATTCTAAATTTTTTCCCAACAAGGTCATTCAAAGCCACACCCCTTGTAGTTATATTTCGTCTATGTGTTCCTGGTTCAATCTCAATCTGATACTCTTTAAACACAGCATCCACTGATTCTGCCTCTATCAACGTAAGATCCCTCCCATTCGTACTCGACCCTTCTGCATATCTATTACTCTTAGAAAATGTGCCTTCTCCTTCATAATATCGATCGCCTTCAATTCCTCTTCCTTCTATAACTACAATCTCTTCCATTGGCGTGACTTTTTCTGCAGCCTGACTAGCTATGTGAATTGCATCTACGGTCCCTTTAATCATCTTTCTAACACCGTAGGGTGGAGGCCTTTCTACTTATATTCTCGTGTCTTCCTCAAACCCTTCTATATACACAATCTCTCTAAGTTCTGAGAGGAGTTGTGGGTGATGCTTTTCCAATAATGACACGTCTAGTCTTAATTCCTCCAATCTATCCCGAACTCTAGAAATAGCTTGATATCTTTTATTCTCACTAACTCTAACTTCTCTGCTGATATATTTTCTTTCAGTCTCTGTTATTATTGCTCTAGTACGCGCCATTTCAACACAATCTTCCTCTCCCCTGCAAGCTGTTTTAGGTTTGCATATATTTAAACATTTGCATATACAGAAACGTTTACTTATTCAAATACATATGTATATATGCATACTATTTATCCCCTGATGCTCTCATTTGGTCATCAAATTCTTCTACCAATTTAAGTAATTTTTTGCTAATCTCAACTTCATATCTTGCGGGATTTTTAATTTCCCTATGGCTTTCATTAAGTGAATTCATTGAATTTATCATTCGATCTCGTATAGTTTTTAAATCAGGCAGGTCGTATTCCAATTCTCCATCTCTGTATACTTCCACCATTTGATCTTCTCCTTCCATTTCTTCCATTTCAAGCGCAAGAATGTCATATTTAAATTGACCATCTTCTATTATTCTTTTTATACATTTTTTCCCCGGATATGTCATTTTTCCTTCTGATAGTTTCATACTCGGTTTATTATTCCCCTCTTGTTCTATTTCTACTAGTTTATAAACTATTTCTGCCACCGGTGTGTCACAACTTGTTACCAGATTACCGCCAATGCCAAAACCACTAGCAATACCTCCATTTTTTAAAAAATGCTCAACTGCATACTCATCTAGTCCTGATGTTACGTATATGTCAATATCCTCTATAATTGATTTAACTTCTTTTGAAAGCGAAACCAAATCCCCCGAATCCAGTCTGACACCCTTTATCACCACTTCGCCCCCTCGGACAATTTTTTTTACTTTCTTAGCACTTTCTATGGTGTCATATGTATCTATTAATAGAATTGATTCCTTCCCATACACTTCTACAAACGACTCAAACGCATCTTCTTCGGTTTCATGACTTTGTATCCATGAATGGGCCATTGTTCCTATCACTGGAATTCCGTAAACATAACCTGCTGAAACATTAGATGTGCCATCAAAACCTCCCACGTAAGAAGCTCTTGCAGCTTTCATTCCTGCATCCACTCCATGGGCCCTGCGTGCTCCAAATTCTATAAGCGATTGGCCATTTCCATTTCGATTTATGACATCATATATTCTTGCGGCTTTAGTGGCAACTAGACTTTGAAACCCCACCTGATTAATCATAATGGTTTCTAGAATTTGTGCTTCTACTATTGGTGCAGTTATCTCTATAATTGGTTCATTTTGAAATACTATAGTCCCTTCTGGAACTGCCCTAATATCCCCTGTAAACTTGAAATTAGATAAATATGTACAAAGATTTTCACCAAATCCAATTTCTTCTAGAAACTCTATGGAATTTTCATTAAAATGAATTGATTCTATATATGCAATTATTTGTTCCAATCCTGCAGCCACTATGTACCCTCTATTGGCTGGAAGTTCTCTAAAACTAAGATCAAAGGTACCCACAACATTGTGGTCACTCTCCAAATGACACTGTGCCATTGTCAATTCATATAAGTCTACAAATAAAGGTAAGGTATCCTTCGTTGCATTTCCAAATTCTGCTTTCTTAAATGTCATTTTTACCCTCTAATGTTTTTTTTAATTTAACGAGCGTGACGCGATTTGAACGCGCGACAGACGGGTTCGAAGCCCGTCACTCTATCCTGGCTGAGTTACACGCCCTGGGTCAATAATATACGTTTCGCGCCACACTAGGTGCTTATACGAGATATCTTCAACGTGCCTAATTTAATTTTTTCTAAATATAAGCTTGCGGTGTTTATTTTCTCTTAGCATCGCTCACTTTAAGACCTTGGCAAGGGTGAAATAATGTTGAATGCTACGCCCCATATATGGTTTTATTCAATTATCGCGCCCAAAAAATGCATTTGCTGCAAGCGTGCTAACTTTAATTGGATTTATATTGTCTCTCAAACTATATGGGACAGACCTCCTTGGATATTCAAATTTCCCTAATATCTTACTACCTCTGATTTTTCCACATCACTCACTAATAATAGTAGGTTCTTTCTTTGCCACATTTTTTGCCACCACTGCTGGGAATGTAATAAACGACTATTTCGATAGCGATATCGATAAAATAAATGCACCAAATCGGCCAATTCCAATTGGTTCTATTTCCAAATCACATGCTTTACTTTTTAGTGTATTTCTTTTTTTCACTGCATTTATTTTTTGTTTATTTCTGCCACCTTTTGCAATTACAATCGCCATTATCAATTTCGCACTTTTAATCCTATACACTCCATTTTTCAAACGCAGACCATTTATTGGAAATATAATCGTTTCTTATCTTGGTGGGAGCACCATTCTATTTGGTTCTGCATCGCTCATAGGCTCTGGTGTTTTTCAAAATGAATTATTCCTAATACTGTTTTTCCTCATATTTCTGTCTACGTACTCCCGAGAGGTAATTAAAGACATAGAAGATATGGAAGGTGACAATGATCAAAATTTGAAAACTCTTCCATTAACTATTGGTGTCAATAAATCTATTTTAATTTCATCCTCTTCACTTTTATTATCTATATTGATCAGTCCTTTACCATTTATTATGGGGGTTTTTGGGGCATCTTATCTTTTTATTATCGCAGTGGCAGACGTTTTAATGATTTTGGCAATATTTGCATCAATGGACGATCCAAAAAAAGGACAAATCTATCTCAAATATGGGATGTTTGTCGCAATTTTTTCATTTATCGTTGCGGGTATTTTTTAAAATGTCATTTCCAACAGATCCAGAACTAAAAAAAATTTTTCAGTTGAAAAACATTGCTGTAATAGGCTGTTCATCAAACCCCTTGAAACCTTCTCACACGGTTCCAAAATATCTTCATGAAAACGGTTATAATGTTATCCCTGTGAATCCAAATACAACCGAAGAAATTTTTAATAAAACCCCTTGCCTTAGCTTGAGCGAAATTCATTCCCCTATAGATATTGTCAATATATTCCGCCCATCAACCGAGATCCCCTCAATAGTAGATTCTATTTTAAAACATAATGGTCCAGGTGTAATTTGGATGCAATCTGGAATCCAACACGATGCATCTGCAAAAATAGCAGAAAAACATGGCAACATTGTAATCCAAAACAAATGCATCATGGTAGAACACAGAAGACTCATTTCGCCATAACAATGCCTAACATTTTCGTATTCTCTAGACGAAATGCATTTAAGTTATCCTCTAGTACTGAGATGGGCGGACTAGGTTGGGCGGTTAGGCCCCGCTTTATACTTGCAATATGGTCTTTAGCAAGAACCGAAATCTAGGTGCGTCTGTATCCAGATCGGTATAAGTCCCAAGATCCAACTAAGAAACCTTGTCCATTAGGGGCGGAGGTCTCTGTTAAATATATGAAGATATGTTTTTTCAAGTTAACCGGCAACAACTCGTCAGGCACGGAAGTGAACAGCGATTTGCCGAACATCTGCCGCTTAGTGGGGTGCGGGGTGGAGGCGGCGAATGGAAAAACTTGTATTGTGAAGCCGGGCAAACTCTGATGTCCGTTTATTATTTATATTTCAACGCATGAATATGGCTACATTTCCTATAGTTTCATATTCTTTATGCCTAATTTTATTTGCTAGATCTACAGCTAATTCTTTAACAGATTTTTCACTTTTAGACGCCGGTAAAAATTTAACTTTTACAACTCTTCTCTCTTTTAATTGCTGATCCATTTCAGCAATTATATTTTCAATGCCGCCTTTACCTATCCAAATTGTAACTTCTGTACTATGCGACAGTTTTCGTAGATTTTCTTTACTCATTTATTCAACCTTTGATGTTACATCTCTTGTCTCCCTCGTATAAGGATATCTGCAATACGATCCACACTCACATGTGATTACAATTACTCCTTTATTTAATCTATATCTAGAATTTCTACCCGGGATTAAGTATGACCCACAAGATTTACATGTGACTCTTTTCAAACCAGGTGGAAATTTTATCCTATGTCGCTGCGATATTTTTCTTATTAATTGGATATAGCGTTTAGCAAGGACGTACTCGCCATCCAAACTAGCTTCTTTTGCTAGTTCGGATAATTTTTCCACACGTTCTTTTGCTATCATTTCTAAATCCTGAAACTAACTCTTTCTATTGTTTTCCCCGTGGAGCATATTAACTCTTCAAAGTTAATTTTCTCCTTAAGTATGTCAATTTCTTCTTTTTTCATAGAAGTCGCAGGCTTCCTAGGTGCCATGGTCGCACATGCCGATTTTATCATAGAAGATTCAAACGTTCCTATTTTTTTTGCAGACTCTACTATTTCTTCTTTTCTTTTAGTAAGCAAAGGGCGTAATACGGGCAATCTGATTTCTGCAGAAGTAACTGCCATATTTTCAGGAGTCTGGGATGATTTCTGTCCGATTGCCTCTCCTGTTACTATTCCATTAAGATTCTCTTTTAGAGCTATTTCTTCTGCAATTCTAAACATTATCATCCTATGTAACACCATTCTACCTCTTTCTATTGTCATTAATTTTGTATTTGCTTCCTGCATATCAATTCTATAATAATACCATCTTTTCAGGGGGTGAAACCTAGCCAATATCTTCAGAACTTCTTCAACACGGGCTATATGATCTTCAGATGCAATGGGGCGGTTATAAAAATATATTGGAGTTATATCACACCCCCGCGTCATAACTTCATAAGCCGCCACCGGGGAATCAATACCTCCACTTATAAGTGTTGCAAGGGCCCCTTCAGATCCTATTGGGAACCCACCACATCCCAAATCTTTCTTAGAAAATATAAATGCATGCTCTTCCCTGACATCTATTTCTATCCAAGTTTCAGGATTTTTTAGATTAACTTTAGCATTCGAACGTTTTTGAACCCTTTCGCCAACAATGCGTTCTATGTTTCCACTAGTTTCACCACAATTCCCAACCCTATTCACCCTCACTCCGAAATCTTCTTTGATATCTATGTTATCACTTGCCTTTTTTATAGATTCTAAAACTGGGGTAGTTCGGATGGCAGGGGATGCTGAAACTACTCCTGGTATTTCTGCAACTATGGCCGAAGCTTCTTCTGCATGTTCTATCTTAATTACAATTCTGCCCTGAACCTTTTCTAAAAATTCATGTTCCATTCCATGATACTCTAAAGATTGCTTGATTCTCTTTTTTAAAAGGGCAATCATCCGTTTCCGCACACCTTTAGATTTTACCCCAATCTCACCATATCTTGCTATAACATGGTCCATTAAATGTATTTTAATTTCCAATGGCTTTAGACCATTGCTATTCGCAACCTTCCCCCGGTTTCCTAAAAGCAAATTTTGCATCCTAAACCATTACTTGCTCTCCAAAAACGACCGGATGTTATCCACATACCATACGATAAATTTTTTTAGCATCTACACTTAGCTACAGAATCTTGCGCGTCCTCAATTATCTAGAACTAGAGGGCAAACTCACTCGCAGTGGGATTGGAACAGCTACTAAAAATCAGCGCAATGCTTTGAACTTAACTGATATAGATGTTGTCTCCGATCCCTGGAATTCTAAAAATAATATAGCACTGAATTCATCCAATATAGATGTAGTACACTGTAATCTTTTTGGCCCAGGAAGCCTTGCAGTTTCGCAGTTTGCAAAAAATAGAAATATTCCTTTGATTTTACATGCACACGTAACTGCAGAAGATTTTTCAGATAGTTTCCGCGGATCTAACAATTTGGCCCCTCTCCTAAAAAAATATCTTCGGTGGTTCTATTCCCTTGCAGATTACGTACTCTGCCCAAGTAACTATACAAAAACCATTCTTGACACATATCCGATCAAATCACCCATCAAAGCTATAAGCAACGGGATAGATGCAAGCTCTCTAACTGGTTTTGAATCTCTCAGACACAACTATAGGGACATGTACAACTTATCTGGTCCCGCAATATTCAGTGTTGGAAATGTTTTCGAAAGAAAAGGCCTCACCACTTTCTGCGAACTTGCAAAACAAACTGACCACAATTTCATTTGGTTTGGCCCCTATGCAAAAGGGCCATATGCTAGCAAAGTTGTTAGGGGGTGGACCCAAAACCCTCCAGAAAATTTAACGTTTACAGACTGGATTGAAGACAAAAGAGGTGCATACGCCGCGGGAGATATTTTCTGTTTTCCTTCCAAAGTGGAGAATCAAGGCCTCTCTGTTCTTGAAGCAATGGCCTGTGGAAAAGCTGTAATCTTAAGCGATATTCCTGTTTTTCAAGAATATTACACGCATGGAAAAGATTGTTTAATGTGCCACTCTGTAGGTGAATTTAAACAATCAGTAGATCTATTATGTGAGGATTCAACTCTTCGTGACAAACTTGGCAAAAATGCCCAGAAAACAGCACAAAAACACGATTTAAATTCACTCTCTCATAATCTAGAAGATATATACACTTCTATACTCAATTCTTTTTAAATATGAATTCGATTGCTGCATTTTCAGATACATATCTTCCAACAATAAACGGCGTGACATATACCTTAACAACTTGGAAGAATTGGTGGGAAATTCATGGGGGAAAAATGACAATTATATATCCGAATTCATCACACGTGCATAGTTCAAATGAATGTCCTATTCGTAGCATTCCATTTCCATTCTATCCTGGTTACCGTGTCCCATTACCTTATTCTTTTAACCGGTCACTTCTCAAAACTGAAATTGATCTGGTGCATACTCACACTCCATTTTCTCTTGGAATGGCTGGGCAAAAATTAGCCAAAAAAGAAAATATTCCTATAGTGTCTTCATACCACACACCGCTTTCAGAATATGTGCAATATATTTCTTCAAACCCTTTCTTATCAAAACAACTCTCAAGAATTATTTCAAATTGGGAATGTAAATTTCTAGATCGTTCAGATATGGTGTTGGTACACAGCAACAGTGCATTCTCAACGCTCAAAAGTATGGGGATAAAATCTCCCATTAAAATATTAAAAAACGGAATCGATACTTCTTTCTTTAAACCAGTAGACACTTCTGATTTCTTAAACAGACATGGTATCGACCCAGGCCAAACTTTAATTGGTTACACTGGCCGACACGGTTATGAAAAAAATATCCATGAATTGATCCAAATAGCGACGTCCATCGATGCCACCGTATTGATCGCTGGAGATGGCCCCGCGAGGCAAGTTCTGGAGACTCAAGCAAAAAAAACTAGTCCTAATATTTTATTTTTAGGCCGATTGCCTAGGGAAGAGCTCCCTGAATTTTACTCAGCTTTAGATTTATTTATATTTCCTAGTCCTGTCGAAACCCAGGGAATAGTCGCGATAGAATCTATTTCTTGCGGGACTCCAGTGGTTGGTTCTGATCAAGGGGCGCTACCAGAAACAATTCTTCAAGGAGTCACTGGAAATCATTATCAAAGTGGGAATAAATCTTCACTATTATCTTCCATTTCAACTTCATTGTTAAATAAAACAACACTCTCAGATAACTGTTTAAACCATCGTGAATCCATTTCCATAGATGCCACTATATCGCAATTAGATTCTATATACTCTTCCCTATTGAATTAGTTAATCATTTAACATATTAAGACTTGATTGGAGACTAATCTCTCTCTTTTCATTACCCTTCTCAATTTCACACCCTGTGATCCCTCTCAAATCCACTGCATAATTGTCTTTGGCTATTTTTAAAACAAGAAATCTACCCTCTACGCCTACAATTTTTCCAGTTAGTATTTTTGCAGGTATGGGTGGGTAATCTAACTCGAACCCATAATCGAAATTAAATATTTTTGCAGATTTAAATTCCGACATGACCACTTCCCATTTCTTTCTATTAACGTTTTGACCAAGGCCATTCAGTTTTTCTTTCGCAATTACTCTGTCTTTCATTCCACTAGCTATTTTCCGTTCTATTTGTCTCGCAGTCCTCCCATCTGAAACTGTTTCTATATGGGCAGCTTTGCGTGCCCCTTGTTCTCTTAATCTTGTTATTAACCTTGGCATTCGAGTAACTCCAACTTTAAATATTGACGGTGAAAATGCCGCAATGTAAACTGCATGGGTTTCTTTACAATTGGGTATTGGCAGGTTACAATTTCCCGTGCATCTAGCACATACCCAGTCGCTTATATGATTTTCACAATAGGGGGATTTTTCATTTCTACAGTATTCGTGTGCCCCCTCTGAAATTCTACCTGCGCAATGGCGATCTTTTAAGCTATAATCAATGGTTTCTCCCTGAACGAGGTGTATTTTTTCCACTTTATTTTTATTCCCGATCAATAGCGAGGGTGGTTCTGGTTTATTCTCCAAACCATTTATTATGTCATACTCCAACCCTTCCAAACCAGATTCATAACCGACAATTTGCACTATTTCATTCCATCAGACACCAATTCTCTTGTGGCGCGTCTAACTGCATCTTCACTTTCCAATTCGGGTGACCATCCTAACGATGCTATTTTGTCTATGGCCAAGTTCATTTTAGGAACGTCTCCAATCCACCCCCTGTCTGCAGAAGTATATGTTATTTTAGGGGATGCCCCCATCTCTTCTGAAACTATCTCTGCAATTTTTTTAACAGAAGTAGTCGTACTCGTTCCAATATTGTATGTATTTGTTGGGTCTTCTGACATTTCAACAATTAAACACATTGCCTCAATGCAATCTTCAATATATAAATATGATTTTTCTTGTAGTCCATCCCCCAAAACATGCAATAACTTGGGATTCTTTTTTAATTTTTCAATGAAATCAGGTATGACTGCGCCCTTCCCCAATCTTGGCCCAACAACATTGGCTAAACGAAATATCCAACTTTTATATTCAAAACTATGCGAGTATGCCGATATTATTGCTTCGGACGCAAGTTTTGAGGCCCCATACACGCTAATAGGTTCCATTGGGGTATAATTTTCAGGAGTGGGGTACGTTGCCTCTCCATACACAGTCGATGAAGACGCAAATGCAATATTTGTAACGCCGACCTCTTGCATCCGTGCCAATATATTTGAAGTTATCTTGTTATTCAGATCGAACTGAGATGTCACATCACTTGAGTTGACTCTTTTATCTGCTGCCAAATGAAAAATGATGTCTATCTCCGATGTAATTGCCATTTCAACGGCCGATCTATCGTATAAATCTCCCTCTATGAAAGTTATATTTTTTAAATCCTTACCGTTTTCCATATCAAAATTTCGATCTACAATAGTTACTTTATTGTTGCTCGATAAACAGTCCGATAAATGAGATCCTATGAACCCACCTCCTCCTGTAATTAATATCCGTTTTCCATCCAAATTCACATACGTATTTAGAGACCTCTTTACAAGTCGGTTTCGGGTCTTCACATATCAATAGTATTACGATATTCTGAACATTTCAACAACGTTTAATTAATTCCTTTACAGTTATCTACCATGGATGGCGGGCAAGAAGTGGTAGTTTTACGAATTGGGCACCGGCCAGGGCGAGATGAACGCATAACAACTCATGTTGGTCTTGTAGCCCGGGCATTTGGAGCAAATAAAGTCATTTTCCCACAAGAAACAAGCTCTCCAATAAACACCATCAATGAAGTTTCTTTAAATTTTGGAGGTGATTTTTCTACAGAAACTATAGCTTCAGTTTCTAAATTCGTTAAATCTTGGGCCCATCCAATTGTTCATTTAACTATGTATGGGGAACCTATAGAGGGTAACATAGGACAAATTACTAGTTCTCATAAATCGTCCCCTTTATTAGTTATTGTCGGCGCAGAAAAGGTTCCATTTTTTATCTATGAACATGCCGATTGGAACATCGCTATAACTAACCAGCCCCACTCAGAAATAGCGGCCCTAGCTGTTTTCCTTGACCGACTGTTCAACGGGGCCGAATTAAACAAATCCTGGGAAGGCGGCCGAAACAAAATCATACCTCAAAAATCAGGCAAGCGTATGGAACCTGTATAGTATTCTTACTTATTGACCCATCGGTCACTACATCAACCACCTGAAAAACACTAAGCCAAGATTTAAACCCAGTTAAATCCCCTTAAAATATAATGATTTTTGAAGATCTACTACATGATGCAGTAGTTCAAAAATATCTCCATGAATTAGTTGGAGAACGCGGCATGCCTGTTGCAGCATCCCCTCCAGAAGGCGAGGTAACAGATGAAGAGCTTGCACAAAAACTAGGATTGGAACTAAACAATATTCGTAGGGCCTTATTCATCCTATACGAGAATGAATTAGTTAGTTACCGTAGGGTAAGGGATGAAGATTCTGGATGGCTAACTTATTTATGGACTTTTAACTATGACCAAATCCGAGTAAACCTTGTAGAAGCAATGGTGGAATTGCATACAACCCTGGCCGAACGTTATGAATATGAACTTGAAAATGAATTCTATTTATGCCCAAGTTGTTCAATTAGATTTAGTTTTACAGATGCGATTGAAAAAACATTCATATGCCCAACTTGCGATTCCAAATTAGATATTATGGACAATTCCAAACTTCTCATTTCAATGGACTCTAGACTTAATGAATTAAGTGGACAAATTTCTTTAGTGTCTGCCACGACTTCCATAATCTAATGGTCACCTTAGCAACCAAAATCTATGTAAACGGTGATGCAAAAGATAGGGCTATTAGGTCTCTAAATTCTATTATTTTAAACGATATAGGTGGATTAGAAGTAGATTACAAACTCGATCTAACTGACAATTTGTTTCCAAAAATATCGATTACTGGTGAAGACGAATTAGTGGCAAACAATGTTCTAATCTCCCAATGGGGGGAAATATCCTCTGACTTAATTGAAGGCAATGATTATGTTGGAACACTTTCTTCTTGGGATGATCATGGTTTCACGATAGACTCCACAAAAAAAATTAGAATTTCAACATCTAATATAGGACTTGGTCCTGGGACCCCTGCCCAAGTCAAAGAGCGATTTGGTCTTGTTCAGCATATGCCACTTACATTCACATACGGATCTCCTTGTAAACTATCCTCTTCAGAATTGGATAGGCTCTACGGCTGGAGAAGAGGTCTTGGGCGGGTGAACGTAAATAGTGCCACCAAGAGCGAAGTCAGGGCCACAGTCAATCGATCTGGCCACGCAAAAGATATAGTTTCGGTAGAGCGTTTAGGTCTTCTAGAACAAAGTATCATCTGTGCTAAAGGAACAGATCCACCAGGAATTTTAGCAGCTATAGGGCCTTACATTCCGTCCGAAATGAAATGTGTAATACCACTTTGATCTTTCGCCATGAAAACAAAACCAATTTATTTTTTCATTATGATTTTTATAGTCATGTTCTCGGGGTGTCAATCGCTTATGGTCGAAGATCAAATTTTGCCCGAACCTTCTGTTTACGAAGAGCTTTGGCAAAACGAATCTGATGCAATTTTTCTAATAGATAGAAATGAATACCGAGCTGTCTACACATTAAATGACACCAATACAATTGATTTATACCACGTCCCTCGGGCAAATATAAAAAAAAGTCTTGAAATATCAAATGTTGCATTTAGATACACAAACGGAACTATACTTCCTCAAAATAAACTCATTATAACTGAAAATAGATCTTCAACTCTGATCACCACTCCCAATTCTTATGGGGAAATAGCATTCACTTCTAATAGAGATGGTAAATCGTTTCAAGCCCCTATATCCATCGTCGGAAACTATACTGTAATCTTACCTGAAAATGCAGTTGTGGATATAGCTTTATTAAGCAGAGTTGGTCCTTCTGGTTATTCTTCTGAGTATATATTGAACCAAGAAAATATTCATTGGAAAATGCCACCTGGAGAAGCCATCTATGTTCAGTACTACTTAATTCGAGATTCTCAATTATTGGCTGTATTGCTAGTATTTTGCGGATTTTCACTTATCATTTATTCAATAGTATACTGGATCAAAATCAAAAAAATTAAACAAAAAACACGCGAATTGGATCCTCATTCTTAATGATCAATTGATTATCTCTAGCTTATTTTTTAGCCGTTCGACCCCTACCATAGTTTATGAATGTTGCAATTATAACTGCTGGCGATGAGTTGCTATCTGGGGACACTGCAAATACAAACGCAACCTGGCTATGCACTCAACTGACCAATTGTGGAGTTTCAGTAGGGCGCGTGATCGTAGTCCCTGACATAGTCGAAGAAATAGCCAACACGATCAAAGATTGTCAGCTAAAATACGATGCTGTAATCATAACCGGTGGCTTGGGGCCCACCCACGACGATGTCACTTTAGAAGGGGTTGCAAAATCAATTAATGTCTCTTTAGAACCTCATAAAGATGTCATAGACTGGTTCAAAAACCATCCAAAATATAAAGACAGAAAACTTTCCCCCGGGACTTTAGACCTTCCAAAAGGTTCGGAAATGATTCCCAATGACGTTGGGCTTGCACCTGGGGCATTAATATCTTCCACCAATGAAACGCCACTCTACGTTCTCCCCGGAGTCCCCTCTGAAATGGAAGCCATGTTTCTACACATTGCACCCCGCTTCAAAGGAACTATTAAAGAACGAGTTTTCATATTTACTCCCACCCGGGAAAGTGCTCTAGTAGAACATTTTGAATATCTTTTAAACCGTTTTGATATTGTAATAGGTAGTTATCCTCAAAAAGGAGGTGTCAAAATACGAATTGAAGGGGTAGATCCTGCCGAAGTAGAGAATGCAATTTCATGGCTAAAAGGCGTAATTACTATATCTGAATAGATTTTTGTATCCCCTATGCATATGCAATCGTATGCGAGTTGGATTTGTAATCAATCCTATTGCGGGAATGGGTGGAAAAGTAGGTTTGAAAGGGACTGATAATGTTGTTAATGAAGCAATAAGGTTAGGTGCAGAACCTAGTTCCCCCCAACGTGCATTATCTGCCCTAAACTCACTTCCTCATAATCACCCCATCTCTGAATTACTTGTATATGGTTCAATTATGGGGGCAGATATAGCAATTCAAGCAGGTCACATTCCTAACATTATTGGGCAGCCTTCGGGGGAACCAACCTCTTCTGAAGATACAAAAAAAGCCATCAGAAGCTTTGTTAATGAAAATGTTGATCTTATTCTTTTTTCCGGGGGTGATGGGACTGCAGTCGATATATCTCTAACCTTGGACGAACTTAAGTCCAATATCCCCATTTTAGGAATCCCGGCCGGGGTGAAAATATACTCTTCTGTTTTTGCTAGAACTCCTCATGATGTCGGCCCCATTATCTCATCATTTTCAGTAACAGAACCTCACGAAGTGATGGATCTGGACGAGGATGCTTATCGATCTGGAAATTTTTCCCCCCGGCTGCATTCAATTAGACTAGTCCCGCTTGCAGAAGAATTACAAACATCAAAACAGATTATTAGCGGGTCTGTTGATGGGGCAATAGATTCTATCATCTTAGAATTCTCCCCCGACACTACTTATATATTGGGCCCCGGGGCAACTCTCCATAAATTAAAACAAAAATTAGGGTTCAATGGGGCCACACTTGGGGTCGATATATGGCGAACAAACAAGGTTCAAGATCCAAATAAACCTCTCCCGCTATCTGGAACTTTAATTGGCGAGGATGCAAACGAATTTAAAATCCTTTCTTGCTTAACCAAGTCCAATGTAGTTATTGTTTCTCCAATCGGAGGGCAAGGGTTTATTTTCGGACGTGGAAATGATCAAATATCTCCTGCAGTTCTAGAAAAATGCACCATCCAATTGATAGGATCTCAAAATAAACTTGATTCCCTCGATGTACTACGAGTAGATACTGGAGATCTAAACACAGACCTCAAACTTCGCGGATGGAAGCGTGTTCATACTGGGAGATTTCAAACCCGAATGATCGAAGTAGTATAAACCTATCATATAATTAATCGCCATTCCACCGCGTTAATATTAGTTAATATTAATATCATTTAATACTTTTATTACAGCCATCTTTAAGGTAATACCCGTTCACACACATACCATGCATTCTAGAAAAGTACAGAGACTAGGTCCTTCTACTCTTGCAATAACTCTGCCATCTGAATGGGTTCGAAAATTCAATATATCCAAAGGCGATGAACTATCCTTGACTCAATTAAAAAGTGGTGTTATGGCAGTTTCGCCCGAATCTTCCACTCAACACGAACCCACGGCAACACTTCATGTATCTAACATGGATGCAAATTCGATAGAACGTGCTATTATAGCACAATATGTTTTGGGTCGCAGAGTAATTTATATAAACAATGCCACAACCCTTGATTCAGATGTGATAAATGCAGTTTATAGGGCAGAAACTCAGCTAATGGGCCTAGGCGTCGTAGAAGAGACTCCCAAAGCAATGGTGGTTAACTGCTCAGTAGACCCCTCCGATTTCAATTTAACAGATCTGTTAACCCGTCTGGAGGTCACAGGACGCACCATGAGGGGGGAGGCAATAAATGCGTTCCTGAGTTCTAATAAGGATCTTGCCCAACGTGCATTAAACAGAGAACGACAAGCAAATAAAATTTTTATATTGCTTTTACGTCTAATATACATATCTTATCAAAATCCAGTAGTGGCGCATTCAGTAGGGTTTGCAGATGTTTTTCCATTGATCAGTTACCGCTCGATCGCAAAGAACTTAGAGCTCACTGCAGATGATTCTGAAGATATAGCAAATATTGTTCTAGAATCGCCCACTGATCAAGTTTTTATAGATGAAACCGTTTCCAGCTTATTGCTACAACTAATGGATAAAGTTGATGAATTGACTTATCAAGCAGTACAGTCGGTGGTACATCTCGATTTTGAAATAACTGTTAAATGTCGTACTATTTTTCACGAAATTCAGGATATAGAATCTCTAATTATACAAGAAATAACATCTATGTCCAATATAGATTTATTGCGCTTTAGGGAACTGATCCATTGTTTAACACGTTCTGCAGGTTATGCAATGAGGAATGTAGAAATAGCAACCAATCTCTCATTAAACCAAAATTCTGCATACGTTTCCATCAAATAATTCTCAAAACCCGATCGAAAAACATTTAATTAAACGTGTACTGTTCTAAAATACCTATAATGACTATGGAAGATGACAAAATACTCGAATATTTGCTCAATAATGTCTCTCACGGGTCTCAATATTTTCGTGCAAAATACATAGCAGAAGTCCTTGGACTTTCTGCCAAACAAGTAGGCTCAAGGTTGGCACGTATGTCTAGCAATACAAGTGGATTTCAAATAGAAAAATGGGGCCGCGGAAAGTCTACAACATGGAAAATAACTTTAGACTAACTATTTGATTCATTTACTCAACCACTTTTTACCATTAGCCAAATCGATTGCATAACTATTCCTCGAAGATGGGCATTCATTTTTCAAAGGGCAAGACTCGCATTCTGGACGTCTAGCTTTGCAAATCGCCCTCCCATGAGAAATCATCAAGTGAGTATACATTCGCCACTTATTTTTTGGAACTATTTCCATCAGTTCTCTTTCAATAGCATCTCTATTTTGTTTTTCTGTAAATCCCATCCGTCTAGAAAGTCTCATGACATGTGTGTCTACTACAATCCCCTCGATTTTTCCATATCCATGCTGAAGGACAACATTACTAGTTTTTCTCCCAACTCCTGGGAGGTTAAGAAGATCTCCCATGTTGTCCGGTACATTTCCCCCATGTATCTCTATTATATTCTTTGCAGTTTCTACAATCCATCTAGCTTTCTGATTAAAATAAGTTATAGATGATATGTCCTTTGAAAATTCCCTTGCATCAGTATGAGCATATTCTTCTATTAATTTATATTTTTTAAAAAGATTTTCAGTAACTTTGTTCACCCTCTCATCAGTGCATTGGGCCGAAAGAATGACTGCAACTAGCAATTCAAAATTATTTGAATAGTTCAAAGATATCTCTGCATCTGGATATGTGTCACTTAGCACAACTACCGTATCTGAAACATATTTTTCCATATGTTTTCTAGAACTTTTTACATTCACAATTTCCACTTAAACCCTTATCTTTCCTACTCGAATTTATCATTTCTGACTCGTATTCGCCATTTTTAGTGCAATCTTATAGTGGCATACCACACAACGCCAACGCTAAACCTCCCGCAAGTCAAGCATAGTTATATGTCAAATGTAGCAAAAGCCGTAATTAATCCTCTAGAAACGGTAGATGTTGGAGATAGAATAGCCCGGCGCGAAGATGGGGGTCTTGTAACTGGAAAAGCCCGCTACACAGATGATTTTTCAGCACCTGGTATGCTCTATGCTGCTATTTTAAGAAGTCAGTTCGCACATGCAAAAATTTTATCGATTGACACTAGCAAAGCGAAATCACACGAAAATGTAGTCGCTGTTTATACAGCCGTGGACGTCGAAAATTCAGGTGTACTTGGCGAAGTTCTTTCTCCAGTTGGTCTTTTAAATCCTGGCCCCGATTCTCCAGTATCAATTCTGAAAGAGCTATTTAAACCATTCCGACCAATGCTGGCAAAAGATATAGTTCGCTATACCGGGGAAGGGGTAGCCGTGGTAGTGGCAAAGGATCGTTATTCTGCTTATGACGCTCTTGATTTAATCCAAGTAAAATATGAGTCTTTACAAGCCACTGTTGGAGTCCCAAATTCTATCGGTGAAGATGCCCCTCAATTACATGAAGGCGCCCCTGGAAATATTTCTTATGATTGGGCAAATGGAAACTTAGAAGAAACTGAAGAAGCTTTCAAAAAATCTGACCACGTTGTGGATTTGGATATAGTACTCCCCCGATTAATTCCAAACGCAATTGAACCCCGTGTGATTCTTGCAGATTACTCTGAATCCTCTGGAAAATTATCTATTAAACTTTCAAGTCAAGGTGCATTTGGACATAGAAACTATTTCTCAAAATCACTAGGAATTCCATTACACAAAGTCCATGTTACAGTGCCTGCGGTTGGTGGTGGATTTGGATCTAAAAGTAAGTTCTATGCTGGAGAATTATTATGTGCATGGTGCTCGGTCCAACTAGGGTCTCCAATAAAATGGCAGAATACTCGTTCAGAGGCTCACATAACAGATGCACAGGGCAGGTCTCATGTAACAAAAGCAAAAATAGCATTCAACAACGATGGAAAACTAACCGCTCTTAAAGCCCATACGTATCTAGATATAGGGGCTTATGTTTCTACAAAAGCACCATTGCAAACGGGAGGGTATGGTGTTCTTTTATCTGGCCTTTACCAGATACCTGCAATATCTGTTAGAATGACTGGAGTTTTTACAAATTCTACACCTGTGGATGCTTACCGTGGTGCTGGAAGGCCAGAGGCGGCATTTGTTGTAGAAAGATTGGTCCATTTAGCAGCTAGAAAATTGGGAATGGATCCTGTTGAAATCCGAAGAAAAAACTTTGTTCCCAAGGATGGGTTTCCTTATAAAACCCCTATAATCGCAGAATATGATTGTGGTGATTATGAAGCCGCACTCGATCTGGCCCTAGATATAGTTAATTATGATGATCTGCGCAAAAAACAACTCAAACTTAGAGAAGAAGGTCGTTATATGGGGATAGGCTTGTGCTCTTTTATAGAACGTAGTGGAGGGGGATCAGAAACTGCAAAACTAAGGGTTCACCCCACTGGTGCTATAACTGCATATGTTGGTTCTGCAGATTGCGGTCAGGGGCATCAAACACCTTTCACTCAATTAATTTCCCAAGGAACTGGGGTACATTTCAAAGATATTGAAATAGTGGCTGGAGATAGTGAAATATTACCTAGTGGGACTGGATCTTTTGGTAGCAGGACAGGCTCAATGGCTGGGAGTGCTATCCTTCAATGCACTGAAAAAATAGTTGAAAAAGGTACTAAAATAGCAGCCCATATATTGAAAACTCAAATTTCTAAAATTCAATTCAAAAAAGGTATTTTTTCCATTATAGGCTCTCCTGAAGATTCTATAACTTTCGCGGATGTGGCATCTGCATCTTATGGCACAAACCTCCCCGATGACGTCGAAACAGGGTTCGAGATAACAATTGTTTATCAATCTAATAAAAAAGCCTGGCCATATGGGACTCATATAGCCATAGTCGAGATCGATGTGGAAACTGGGGAAGTAGATTTACAACGTTATGTCGGTGTTGACGATGTTGGAACTATACTGAATCCTATGATTGTAGAAGGGCAGATTCAAGGAGGCATAGTTCAGGGCATAGGTCAGGCATTATTTGAACAAGCTGTTTACGATAACGCTGGAAACCTATTATCGGGAACATTACAGGATTACGCCATGCCTAGGGCAATGCATATTCCCGATATAGAAACGGACCATATAGTAGTCCCAACAACTAGCAATCTTCTTGGAACCAAAGGTGCTGGAGAAAGTGGAACTATAGGGTCTCCCGCATCAATTGCAAATGCAGTTTCAGATGCTCTTGAACCGTTTGGAATCTCCCACATAGATCTCCCTATAACCGATCAAAAGGTTTGGGAAGCAATCAAACAATCAACATCTTCTTAATCAGTATATGCATTCTCATTACTTATTTTTCACGCGATAATATTTTTATTCATAATTTTCATCTTTATTTTTTCCAATGAATCTATAAAAACAAGGCTAAATAATCAATGCTCCAAGAACAAATCAGAAAATGAAAACTTCACAAAAACAAACCATTCTATTAACTGGGGCAACAGGGTATGTTGGCGGGCGTCTTTTAACCAAATTTGATAGAAATAAATACAACATACGTTGTATGGCGCGAACGCCTTCAAATCTAAAAGACAAATTGTTGCCTTGTGACGAAGTATTCTCTGGAAATGTGATAGACAAAGAATCCATCCGTAGAGCAATGACTGGCGTAGACATTGCATATTATCTAGTACATTCAATGGAAGAAGGCGGTGTGGGGTTTGAAGAACTAGATCGTATCGGGGCAACAAATTTTATGGAAATTTCAAATGAAATGGGGATAAAAAAAATAGTTTATCTAGGTGGTCTTGGAACTAAACAACCTAAACTATCTACTCATCTAAGAAGCAGACATGAAGTCGGGGAAATTCTTAGAACTGGGACTGCTCAAGTTATAGAATTACAGGCATCTATAATTATTGGTTCTGGAAGTATTTCTTTTGAAATGGTTAGGGCATTGGTGGAGCGATTGCCTATAATGATAACGCCCAAATGGGTTTCCACGCGTTCTCAGCCAATCGCAGTAGAAGACATTCTACATTATCTAGAAAAATCTGCAGACCTAGACTTAGGTGCGGATTCTATATTCCAAGTAGGTGGGTCTGAGGTGGTGTCTTATGGGCAATTAATGAATGAATATGCTATGCAAAGAAATCTAAGAAGGATTATGATAAAAGTCCCCCTACTCACTCCCCGACTTTCCAGTTTATGGCTAGGCCTAATCACTCCTGTATATGCCCGAATTGGTCGGAAATTAATAGACAGTCTACGAAACGAAAATATAGTGGAAAAAGAAATAGATTCTGATTTATTTGACATTAAACCAATGAGCGTTTCAGAAGCAATTCGCAGGGCAATAATATGTGAAGATTTAGAATTTGCTCAAACAAATTGGTCGGATTCTATTTCATCTTCGGGTATTAAAACATCCGAAAAGAAAAAAATTCCTGGGAATCGAATCGTATATGTAAAAACTAGATGGGTAGATGCATCCACTAAAAATACTTTCGCCCCTATAAAAAAAATAGGCGGATCAAATGGCTGGTACTATGCAAATTTTTTGTGGTCTGTGCGAGGGGTTTTAGATTTATTGATCGGGGGTGTGGGTATTAGGAGGGGTCGTCAAAATCCAAATGACTTTTCTGTGGGTGATGCAGTAGATTGGTTTCGCGTAGAGAAATACGAAAAAAATAATATGGTGCGTTTTCGAGTTGAAATGAAAGTCCCCGGGCGCGCATGGCTAGAGTTTAGGGTGGAACCTGAAAAAGGTGGTTCGAGGATACACCAAATAGTTGAGTTTGACCCATGGGGTCTGTTGGGGTTATTCTATTGGTATATATTATTAATACCGCATAACTTCATATTTAATGGGATGCTCGATTCAATTGCTGAAATTGCAGAAACCATGTCACAAAAACGAGAATGATCAATAAGGCATATCTTTGACTCATTCGTTCCCAACTTGCCACGTGATTAACGATTCCAAAACATAGTTGACAATCAACCCCGTAGTTATTCCAATTGTATTCGCCAAAATTAAATCAATCCCCCGATAACCTGTGCCAATCTTTTCTACAATAGCAACCATGACCAAAGTCGCTACAATGACTCCAACAGACCGAACAAGATTTGATTTCATAAATCGAATTAATGTCTGAGATTTGTTCCCCAAACTCTCTCCTGAAAACGTCCAGTTTTCATTCAATAAAAACATGGATATAATTGCAATTTCCGCCCCTATTAATTTGGAATGCACCAATGGAAAACTCATTGAAACCGCTAGAAAATTTAATACACTATTATCTATTACCGCGCCTAAAATTCCCACCACTGTGAATTTTGAGAATTTAACAACTGAAAATATGGATCTAAACTTTCCCAATTTTACTATCGCCATTTTTATTCTTATTTCTCCGTTTTAAATTTCCATCGAATAACCACAGTGGCTAAAATTAAGTCTACTATTGTTGGAATGACATTAACCGTTGAACTAGGATGATCTTCCCATGTTATGGGGATTTCTATAATTTTATTTTGACTCATAGATACTAGTGATATTATTTCAATATCCCATGCAAACTTTTCTTGCCGCACATATTTTTTTATTTTATTCCATGCCTTTCTATCTATGGCTTTAACTCCGCATTGATAGTCATATAATTTCACCTTTAAACATTTCTTAGCCAAAATCGAAAATCCATCACCTAGCAGTTTCCGCATTTTTTTCTGGTGGGATTTTATATTTGAATCTGGGTGCCTTCTAGAACCTACTGATAGGTCTGCATTTGAATTAACAATTGGGCCACACACGTCAATCACAGATGTTACTGGGACACTTCCATCTGCATCAACAAAAACCAAAACTTCTTCTTCAAGTTTATTAAACCCTCTTGTTATGGCGGCTCCCTTTCCCATTCTTGTAGGTGACCATTCAACTTTTGCAGATGTTTGATTCAATCTTTTTAAATCTTCCTTGGTGGGGGCATCAATTTCTATTAAAATCGTTTTGGGGCGAAGTGATTTTTCTAATTCTTTGATGTATTTTTCTAGTCTATCTATATCGGGCTTGTATGCTGGAATTACAACCCCAATAGATTTATTCATCAAGTTAACTTAGATGCGAAACTGTATTCAACTTTTGCACCTTCCTTTCGTTAATGGAATACGGTATAATTTTTACTTGGTGGATCTTGATGCTTATACTTTCAATCCTTGGTTTACCCATTGCAGCTTTTATTTTATCAAGATTGCCCGATAAAGGTGTTTCAGTGTCTTTGACTTTTAGCTTATCAATTTTATTTTTCGTAGTTTATTGGGTTGGTCATTTATCATTTGGTTTAACAACTGCCATTTTAGGAATTTCAATTTTATCTCTTATTTCTTTAATTATTTTTACAACAAAAAGGCCTAAAATTCCTTACTATAGTTTCATAGAAGTATTTTCGGTGTTTACAATAGCATTTATTTTTATCATATTTATAAGATCTATAGATCCTTCAATTTATTCAATAGGCGGTGAAAAGTTTTTGGATTTTGGACTCTTACAGTCCATTCTAAGAACCTCTAGTTTGCCCCCCGAAGATATGTGGTTTGCAGGAGAAACTGTTAGATATTATTATGGTGGGCATCTTATAACTGCTACACTATCGTTGCTCTCTGGGATATCTGCAAAATTTGCATATAATTTGGCATTGGCAAGTTTTTTTGGAGCTCTTGTATCTAGTGTTTATGGTTTATCTGGGTCCATTTCATTACTCTATGGTCAATCCAAAAGACTCGCTGGATTTTTAGGCGCGTTAATAGTTGGAATTTCTTCCAATTTTGTAGTTCCATTTTCAATTTTTCTCTGGATATTGCCATTTAATATATCAAATAAACTATCCATTTTTGTTTCTGGTGTCACTGATATTAACCCGTCTTATATTCTTTCGCCTAGTTCTTTCTTCTATTGGACTTCTAGCCGAGTCATACGCGGAACTATCAACGAATTCCCATTTTTCGCATGGTTAAACGGAGATCTACATGCTCACATGATGAGTACTCCGTTCATGGTGCTGATACTTTCTGTATTATTGGCTTATTCACTGAGTCCTTCTAAAAATATTCTTGAAAGGCGCTTGCTAATTATGGGTGTCCTTCCATTTTTATCTGGCATGGTGGCTGTAATAAATACCTGGAGTTATCCTACGATATTTGGGATTACCTTCTTGACACTTTTATTATCAAAAGAAAACCCCATTTCACTCATTCCATTTTTTGATAGATTTCAAACCAAACTAACACCTTTTAAAAAAGAATTATTTATCATATCAATATCTTTTATAGTTTCTTCTATAACTCTCCTTGTAGGTTCAGTCACTGTTGCACCTTTTTTTGTTAATTCTGTATCCTTGCATACTATTTCATTTTTACCCACTCGAAGTGGACTCACAGAATTTCTATTAGTCTACCTATTTTTTATATCTATTTTTGCCATATACTTATTTACTATTATATCAGTAGAATCTAAAAATAGTCCCCGTATACTGCTAATTTCACTGCTAATTTTTATAGTTGGAATTTTATTCAATTTCTCTGCAGTTTCAATATTACTGCCATTATGTTTGATATCTTATATCCTTTTAAAATATTTTGGCTCCAAAGTCAATTTTGAATTAATTCTTTTCCTCGCTGGTTCTATTTTGATCATTCTAACTGAAATATTATTTATTCAAGAACAGGCAGGTCCCGGGCGGATGAATACTGTTTTTAAAATTTACATGCAAGTCTGGATATTTTTCTCAATTGGGGCTTCCATTTCAATAGTCCGTTTAACAAATGGGAGCCTTCTAAAAAACATTTCAGAAAAAACACAGTTACCTAAAAAAGCTATAATTTTGATAATATCTTTATTAATTTTGTCCACAACAGTTTATTCTGGGTTTTCAATAAGTGAACAAGTATCAGTTGATTCTCAATCAACCCTTGATGCAACCACTTATGCTCAAATAACATACCCCCTAGAATGGGAATCTATATTATTTCTTCAAACTTTACCTGGATCTCCAAATATAGTTACAGTCCCTGGATGCTGGTGCAATCATGCAAAAACAACCCGTCCTTATAGTTGGGTCAATGCGCCATCTAGTTTTACAGGGGTTCCAACAGTCGCTGGATGGTCCCATGAAGTGGGGTACCGGGGGGGAGATCTTTATTCCAAAAGAGTAGCTGACGTTTCTCAAATATACACAGGATCAACCGAAACACGAAAAAATCTTCTCATACATTATGATGTTAAATATGTCTATTTAGGGCCAAATGAGAATACTATGTATGGGGTATCTATGTTAGACGATACTTATCTAAAAATTATATTTCAGAACGAAAAAATTGTAATTTATGAGTTTGTTAAATAACCTTCTCTATTATCTATCCATTTTTTTACTAGCATCTTTTATGGCTTCTATTATGCTATCATACCCAGTACACCGGCAAATATTTTCAGAAAGGAATTCTCTTATGTCTTCACTAGACGGGTCCGAATTCTGATCAAGTAATGCTTTAGATGCTATGAGCATTCCCGGCGTGCAATAGCCGCACTGGAATCCTTCATACTCTCGGAAAGAATTTTGTAGAGGATGGAATTCACCATGGGGGTATGTATCTGCTAAACCTTCTATGGTGAGGATGCTTTTCCCATCTATATTGACAGATAGCTCTAAACATGAAGCCACCATCTTATTGTCTATCAAAACAGTGCAGCACCCACATACTCCCACGCCACAACCTTCTGTAGTTCCTACTAATCTAAGTCTTTGCCTAAGAAATTCAACCAATGTGAGGTTGGATGGGGTGATTTCTGAATATTCTTCTCCATTCACAGTGAAATTTATTTCGTGAAATGTTGGTTCTATATGGTTATTCATTCTAATGCCTCCTCTATCCCGCGTAAGACTTTATCTGGGGTAATGGGTAGGTCTGTGACTCTTGCCCCGCATGCATCCCGAATAGCATTTCCAATTGCAGGAGGAACTGTAACCGTATTTGACTCACCAACACCCTTTGCACCATGGGGCCCGTTGGGGTCATTAGACTCTATGACGATTATTACTGACTCTTTGGGGACATCCCCGATTACTGGGACTTTGTAGTCTAACAATGACTTATTCACCTGTTGTCCGGATTCAAATACCATTTCTTCACTAAGCGTATGGCCCAAAGCTTGAACTGCAGCTCCTAAAATTTGACCTTTGCACCTTACAGGGTCTATAGCTTTTCCTGCGTCTGCCGAGTTAACCCACTTGTCTACTGAATATTTTCCCGTTCGTGTATCCACTGAAACTTCTGCATATGTTGCCCCAGTCATCCAAAAAGCAGACTCATATCTATTTTCCCCCCCCATTTTTGTTGAGAAGTAACCCTTCCCAATTAATGTACCGCCACCCCCAACAAAATGGGATGCAACCACTTCGCCCATGGTGTATTTTTCCCCTCGGGCTTTAACAAAACCATCTTCAACAACTATTTCTGATTTTTCAATACCAAAATCAATAGATGCGAATTCAATTAATTGTTCTTTCAGCTCTTCAACTGCATTTAAAATCGCATTGCCCAAATGAAACGTCGACCTGCTACTAGTGGTTGATGTATTAAATGGTGCACTATTGGTATTAGGTGTATTCACATTTACATATTCTATTCCTATCCCCAAACCATCTGCAGTTATCTGGGCCAAAGTCGTTATTATTCCCTGTCCAATTTCAGTCCCACCCGTAATCACATTGACACTGCCATCTGCATCCAATAAAACAATGGCTTCAGAAGTTGATGGAGTTATTGTTGTCTTAAGTGTAACAGCAACACCCCTTCCCCTTTTCATGTGACCTTTATCGGGCTGATCTATTTCTGTTTCAAACCAATTCACTTCATCAATAACTGCTTGAAGACACTGAGGCGCCCCATGAGGACTTATGGTCACTCCGTTATACGTCCCGCCATCTTCAGTAATATTTCTAAGTCTTAGTTCCACTGGGTCCATCTTAATTTTTCGAGCAACCTCGTCTATATGTGACTCAACCGCCCATGCGGTCTGAGCAACGCCAAAACCTCTGTATGCTACTCCTGGTGGTTTATTGGTATATGTGGCCTTTGAAATGACTCTAACATTTGGGATGTCATATGCCCCTGGCGCAGTATATCCTGCTTTTTTAACCTTTCTAGGACTAATATCTGCATAAGCCCCACTATCCCATATAACCTCTACCTCTTGAGCTATTATGTCGCCATCATGAGTCACTCCGGTTTTTACTCTTGTGCTGGTGCCATCTCTAACAGAAGTATCAAATGACTCGCTTGCAGTTTGACGGAGTTTAACTGGTGCCTTTACAGTTCTAGACAACGCTGCGACTAAAGGTTCGATTCGGACATAAGTCTTTGACCCAAAAGCACCTCCCATTTGAGGGACTTCAACTTCAACTTTTGAAGAAGGTATTCCAAAAATACGAGCCACTTCTCTACGAACAAAATGCGGTGTCTGATTCCCAGTAACTATTTTAAAAGAATTATTTGCCGAGTTATAACTAGCCGTGGTAACAAACGGTTCAAGATGGGTGTGCTGAACCATGGGTGTGGAATAATGCCCTTCTAAGACAACATCCGCTTCTTCGAATCCATTTTTCAAGTCGCCAACATTCAATTCATATGCGTATGCAACATTTGGTTCGTCGCTATGCTGAACCATTGCAAGGTCTTCAAAAACTGCAGCAGATTCTCCGCTTTCATGCAGTAATGGGGCATTTTTTTCCCGTGCTTTTACAACATCCACTACGCTCTTCAATTTTTTATACTTGATGACAATTTCTGTAGCTGCTAGGGATGCAATATCTGGGCGTTCTGCAACAACTGCTGCAACAGGTTCTCCCACATATCTGACCTTTCCTATGGCCAAAACGGGTTGATCTCTAAATGCAGGTCCCACATATGGCGATATCCAATCTGCATTTTCTAGATCTTCTCCAACCACAACTGCAATCACACCCGGTATGGATTCTGCATTTTCTGTGGAGATAGATATTATCTCCCCATGAGGCACATTACTCCTAATGACCTCTGCGTGATATCCTTCAAACGGAAGGTCATCCACATATTCAACAGAACCTGTGACTTTACTTTCTCCATCTAACCGAAGCACATGCGCCCCTATGAGATTTATTTTCTCAACGTTACTATCTAATTCTAATTTGGATATTTGCGTAGACATTTTTTTACCTTATAATAGTGATTCTCCCACTCCAGTGACTTCTCTTAGTGCACGGATGGTGAATTCGCCTGCCATTTTTCTTTTATACCACGCAGAACCCCTAGAATCTCCCACAGGATCGCATTGTTCAGAAGCAATTGAACCAACTTTGTCTATTAATTCAGGCGTTATTCCGTCTGCAAATATTTCTTCTAGTCCTTCAACCCTCATTATAGGTGTATCTGCAACAGAGTTCATAAACACTTCTGGCACTGCACCCGGGGTGTCATCAATAAACGCTGCAACACCAACGCATGGCCAATCGGCCTCAGACAAAGCCCGGTACTTCAGATAAACTCCCTTTCGATGAGGTTTAATCGGTATCCTAATAGATTTTATCAACTCGCCCTCCTTCAAATCTGTTTCATAATAACCCTGTATGAATTCTTTAATATTTCTAGATCGCTCCCCCTCTTCACCTATTATGTCTATCTGTGCATCTAACCCTGCCAATACAGGAGGCAGGTCTAAATCAGGGTCAGAATGGGCCAAATTACCACCTATGGTGGCAACATTTCTAATCCTAATGCTTGCAATTTCAGAAATACATTCTGATACTAACGGTATATTTTTCTTAACTATATCGCTTAGTTCTATACTTCTTAAAGACGTCAGGGCACCAATTTTTATTTCTCCGTTGACTTCTTTAATATATGAATGGTCTTTTTCCAATTTTCTCAGATTGACTACGACCTTCGGCTGAAAAATTTTCTCTTTTATTAAGGTCATAACAGCAGTCCCGCCCGATATTGGTTTTGCTTCATGCTCTATCATCAATTTAATTGCTTCTTCAAAGGATTCTGGTAGAAACATCTTGAACGGCTGCATTATACACTAATGTTTTCAATCGAAGGTTATCATCATATCGGTATATTTCCCAAATTCAAACTTTCATTTATTAAGCTCAGCTGATAAAAATTCAGTGCCTATCCAAGGATCTACATGTGCATCAATCAACGCAGGACCATCTACTTCCACGAAATTCTCAATCGTATCTTTCACTTGATTATTATCTGTTATAGATTCTCCAAACATCCCTAGGTCCCTCGCAAATGCAGCAAAATCCGGATTCTTAAATACGGATCCAGTTGTTCTGCCATCATATTCTCTATATTGTCTAACACTCTGTGACATGTATGCATCATTGTTAAATATTATAATTTTAACCGGTATTGATTCTCTAACTGCAGTTTCTAAATCTTGCATTACCATTGCAAACCCGCCGTCACCTTCAAAAACAAACACTTGTTCATCAAGTGCAATCTGGGCACCCATGCCTAGTGGAAGTCCTTGTCCCATTCCTGAAAAATTCAAAGTTCCAAAATTTCTATTAATACTTGTAACTGGCATGTGGCGTGCAAATTTAGCGTGTATGCCACCCCCTGTAACAAACGAATAATCTCCTGCAAAACTATCTAATAATTGAAGTATGGGTGCAGGGTCAACTCCAGTTTCTCCCCGTGGTTTACCTACATTGAAAACAGCTTTTTGAGCACTAGCATATTCCTCTCTAATCTTAGAAGAAATCTGTTTAAAAGATATATTTTTCTTAGTTTCTTTAAGTCTATTATGTAAATCTGTCAACGTTGAAGTAGGGTCTGCCAATACATTTATATCTCCCACATATTGTCGATTTAACTCGCGCGATCTCATAGTGACATGTACAATAGATGCAGCCGGGTCTATTCTTTTCCAATCTGAGGTTGTATAGTCAGACAGACTAGATCCAATCGCCAATATCAAATCTGATTTCTTCAAATATTCGTTTGTTGGTTTTAGCCCAATCCAACCAACCAATCCTATGGATAATGGGTGTTTCTCTGATAAAATTCCTCGGGCATTATGTGTAGTCGCAACGGGTATTTGAACGCTCTCTGCGAATTTTTTTAGAATTTCAGACGAATCAAACCATCTAGTTTCACTACCTGCGATCAACAATGGGTTTTTAGAACTCAACAACAATTTAATAATTTCATCTATCGCGATTGGATCTGGACGGGATCTATTCATTGACCCTATGTAGCTATGCCGTCTAGTCTTTTTTCTAACATTTTCATCTAAATCTATAAATTTTTCATTTTCTAAATTGTGGGGCACGTCTATATGGACTGGTCCTGGCATCCCTGTAACTGACTGAGTAATTGCATCTCTAATCTGGTCTTGGGGCCGATCATGACTCATCCTCATATTATACTTCGTAATCCGTTCAAAAATTTGAAGGACGTCCCATTCATGTTTCACACCTCTTCCAAGATTGTAACTAGGTTCATTTCCTGTTATTGCTATCACGGGGACATTTTCCCTATATGCCGAAGCAATTCCCAAAACCATGTTCGCAGCTCCAGGGCCAACGTGAGCTATTGCAGCGGTTGGTTTTCTTGTTGCAAGAGCATATCCAGTTGCCATTCCAGCAGCAACCTGTTCATGCCGTGTTGTGAAAAATTCTATATCACTTTTCGCGACTTCGTCTAATATGCCCAAATTGGTAGATCCTGCTAATCCAAATGCACAATCTACCCCGGTATCTTCTAAAACAGAAACTAAAAGTTTAGAGCCATGCATATATCTATTTAGGATCCACCTAAGTTAAAAATACCCAATAACATCCCAAGCCGTTTAGAAAATATATTTATTATTTTATCATCTGTTCAACACTCTGACCAACCGCAAGATTCGCATGTTTTACAACCCTCTGAAAAATTTATTGTTAGCGCCTCACAAGATGGGCATTCTGGACTCTCACCTGCATCAATTAACGATTGGGTCGCGTCGGCCATTGCAGCAGCAACTATTTTCCTATCGCCCCCTCCAACGCCTTCTAATTTAGGAATTTCAGATAGATTTTTCTGCTGCGGATATTCTTTATAAATCTCTCCATCTAAGTATCGTTTCATGGCAGTGCCTATTGCATCAGGTATAGATTGAATTTGACCCCCTTTATCCCATGCTATTTTTGGAGACCTTATGCCCCTCAATTCACCTGCAATTTCTCTTGGATCCACTCCAGATCTGAGTGCAGTCGAAACAATTTTAGCTAGCGCTTCTGTAAAACTAGCTGTGAAACCACCAGAATTCCCGATATTCGCAAACAATTCAAATGGCCTCCCCTGATCGTCTTCATTTATATTCACATACAGTTTCCCATAACCTGTGGCTATTCTCTGAGTAAGTCCATAAAGAACGCCAGGACGTGGGCGTTTTCTTGAGTTCCCATATGGCAATTCAAAGTCACCCAGAGTTTCCCCTCTCATATTAAATTCTTCTGTTATTTTAGCACGTACTACTTCATTATTCAAAAATTCTTCCAACCCTTCAAATTTAGCATCTATGAATTCCAATACTGATTCTGCAGACCCCTCAATACCCAATTCTATAAATTCCGAATTATTTGCCCTTGTGGTAAGGACTTGTTTTGTTCTAGATCCATCCCGATAAACGGTCACACCTTTACCGCCATTCTCGTAGATATATCTGTACACCTCATCCATATCTTCCATCGTCGCATCATTTGGAAAATTACATGTCTTGGAAATTGCAGAATCCACCCCTTCCTGGCATGCACATTGAACTCCTGCATGTTCTATCCCTGTAATTTCTGAAGAAACAACAAACAAATCCCCAATCGAATCTGGGACTAATGTCAATCCCCCAATACCTTCGTATGAATTATTTTTCATTTGTTCAACTGCTTCTGTTTTAACCGCTTCCACGTCTATTCCATTTGCTTCAATTACTCTTAAGAAATAATCGTCAAATTCTACCAACATCTCATCTCCTTGAACATCGTCTGAAACATTTTTGAAATAAGCCACACTGTATATTGGTTCACACCCTCCCGTTGTATTGGCGATCATACTAGTAGTTCCAGTAGGTGCAATGGTTGTAGTGTTATGGTTCCGAATAGGAAATCCTTCTTTCCAATCGGTTGGGTTTAAACCAGTTTCTCTCACAAACCATTCTGCATATTTGACTGGATCTGCGTATTTTGAATCTGGCCAATTTTCAAACGCACCTCTAACAATAGCCAATTCATGAGATGTCCATTTGGAAACATGATTGATATGTACCATCACCTGCTTTGCCAATTCATTTCCTTCTTCTGAACCATAACGAATGCCCATCTGAACATACATTTGCGCCAGACCCATAATCCCCAAACCAATTTTTCTATTCCTGTGAACCGTTTCTTCTATCCTTTTAACAGGGAAATCCGACATAGTGCACACATTTTCAAGAAAACGTGTGCCTAGTTTTATTCTCCGATCTAATTCTTCTATGTCTATCGATTCATGCATGAATTCTTTTATCAATTCAGGAAGGTGGGTCAAATCTTTATTTTTAGACCATTCTCTCCAATCAATTGCACCAATCGAAACAACTGTTGAAAGATTAATGTGTCCCAAATTACATGCTTCATACTCCATTAAAGGCTGCTCTCCACACGGGTTTGTTGCAAGAATTTCATATGGGGAAGAATCTCCTGTGGGAGTGGATTCTACAGGAAATGAATGTAGTTGATTTACCCTGTCCATATATATTATTCCTGGCTCTCCATTCTCCCAAGCCCCTCCCACAATTCGTTCCCATAAAACAGAAGCTGGGACTGATAAAGGTTCACCAATAGTGATGTAATCCCCCATGCCATACCTATCATACATTTCCAAAGTATATTTTGTAGATATGTGCGGTTTTCCGGTTCTAGGATTCAACAAAGTATAATTTTCCTTTTTTGATAGGGCTTCCATAAATTCATCTGTAATACCAACAGAAACATTAAAGTTAGACAAATGCCCCTCAACCGCGTTGCGAAGGTGTTTTGGCACGCACCCATTCTCATCAATAAGCTGCCTAGCTTCTTCCAATGCTTCATTAAATGTGGTATATGAGTAATCATCGGGATCGTTCAATTTGAGACTGTGCGCAAGTGAGACATCCTTATTTTTTGCGTGAATAAATTCGATTATATCTGGGTGAGAAATACGCATTATTGCCATTTGAGCACCTCTCCTAGACCCTCCCTGTGCAATAGTTTCGCACATCTGATCAAATGTTTCCATGAAAGTTATGGGTCCTGAAGCGATCCCCCCGGTCGAACCAACGGTATCGCCATATGGCCTTATTCTCCAAAATGCATATCCCATTCCTCCTCCTGATTGAAACACTTGGGCTGCTTCCAATGCAGTCTGATGGATGTCTATTATGTCATCTTGAGGGGAGTCCACAAAGCATGCAGAAAGTTGTTGAAGATCGTCGCCAGCATTCATTATAGTCGGAGAATTCGGCATGAACGAAAGATCTTCCATAAATTCACAAAATTGTTTTGCAATACTTTCTACATGGGCCTTGATTTCCTTAGGAAGCAACGGGACTATTGTATCGTAACTAAACTTACTGACATTGTGTTCTGTCAATAAAATTCCTTTTTCGTCAGCATTGATAATTTCCCCCTCAGTTGAGTCAACATCTCCAAAAATTTCTTGAATTAGCTTATCTCTTCGTGGGTGGGTGGGTTTGACCTGTTCAGGTGTCACCAGTATCTCTATATTTTGTTTCTTTGCTTCATAAACTGCTTCTGCTAGGGCAACATTTTTTCCAATTCGCAAAAACAATTTTTCTGGAACCTCTATTAGGTCTCCATTGGAATCTTTCCTAAGGTATCTCGCAGGCAGAATATTCTGATATGCATTCTTTGTTAAACGATCTTTTAATGTATTGCCATCTGTTCTTTTTATTGGCAAAACAATCCCTCCATCCTCATTTGAAGTTCTAGCTTTGCTCATTCCAACACCAATTTTATATTTTTTTCACCCATGATTTTAAATAATTCCTCCGAGGGCATGCCACAATATATACTCTGCGGACACAGTGCCACCTCGGCAACTTGTTAGAGGGTGTTAAAATGCATTCCCGTAGATATAAGCTTCTTGTGAGTGCGGTGAAAGTGATAATTTTAAGTCCCAAATCATGTCAGACAATAGGATTTTCCAATAGAAATATACCTTCTATTTTTCTTCTTATCTATCTATTTGCGATATGAAATTAAATATTATTTTGCGCCCCACTTCTGTCAATACACTTTCTGGATGAAATTGAACACATTCAATCGGGAATTCCAAATGACGTATTCCCATTACTATTTCATTTTCATTTTGAATTGTTGTCGCAGTCACGTCAAAACATTCAGGAACTTTTTCTGCAATCAAAGAGTGATAACGTGCGCCTTTAAAACCCTGGGCTATGTCTTTAAATACACCTTTCCCATCATGACTGATATCGGATGCCTGTCCATGTACGGGATAAGGTGCCTTGCCGACGACCCCTCCATAAACATGAATTGCTGCTTCCAACCCAAGGCATACTCCAAATGTAGGTATGCTTTGGCTAACTGTTTTTAAAACTTCGTTGGTAATCCCAACATCTCGTGGATTCTTCGGGTGCCCCGGGCCGGGGCTAATAACTATGGCATCTGGATCAATTTCATATACTTCATTTAATTTTGCTGTATTAAGAATTACTTCAGTTTCTGAATATTCGCTTACATAATCCACAAGATTGTATGTAAATGAATCAAAATTGTCTATGAACAAGACTCTGCAAATCATCCCGGAACCTCCTTCCTTTTAAGTCTATAAACTGACTCCAATATGGAGTTCATTTTCTTTTCGGTTTCTAAACATTCATTTTCTGGATTTGAATCTGCAACTATCCCTGCACCCGCTTGAACTTTCAATGTATTTCTGATCCCCAATTCAATCATGGCAGTTCTGATTACAATTGCAAAATCTGCATCACCATTCCACGAATAATATCCAAGCCCGCCCCCATAAATTCCCCTAGGTGAATTTTCAAGATCATCAATTATTTCCATGGCTCTTATTTTGGGCGCCCCCGATAGTGTTCCTGCCGGAAATGCTGCCCTAGTGGCATCAAAAGCCGTATATTCTGGGGCGAGCTCCCCGACCACTTTACTCTCTATATGCTGAACATGACTATATTTTAGAACATTCATAAATTCTTCCACCTCTACCGTCCCAGGTAAGCAAACTCTTCTCACATCATTTCGGGCTAGATCTACAAGCATTGTGTGTTCCGATAATTCTTTTTTATCGGATAACATTTTCCGAGAAAGAATTAAATCTTCAGCTTGGTTTTTTCCTCTAGCACAGGTGCCTGCAATCGGGTTAGAAACCACTCTATTGCCCTTGATCGAGATAAGGGTCTCTGGACTAGCACCCACTATTGCCATTTTTCCAAACTCCATGAGGTACATATACGGAGATGGATTGACATCTTTTAACGAAGCATAGAGACTTATTGGGTCTACGTCGCATTCTATTTCATGTTTTCGGGAAATTACTCCTTGATATATATCACCTTCTAAAATATAATCAATTATTTTTTTTACAGCATATTTGTATTCTTCCCTGTCATCTATTCTTTCTTCATATATGGTGATATTTTTTATTTCAGTCTCGGGAGAATTAGATAAGGTTGTTTCTACTCTGTTAGTTTCCTCAACAAAATAATTATACAAAGATTCCAAATTAGTTTTTTGCGTTATCAATGGGGTATATGAAATGTAAGTATCTCCACTGTGGTGATCGAAAATAATGGTTTTGGTATTCAATACAAACTGAGCATCTGGGGTATCTGTCTCCCTCATAGATTTGCCCATTTTATCGAGCCACAAATTATGAACAATATCGTACGATAAAAATCCGATCAAACCGCCAGAGAGTTGCTGTCTATCTGTGTCTGGAAATCCATATAAGGGGCATTTTGGAAGAAAACCCTCTAGAATGTCTAAAACGTCCCCATCACCCGCTGAAATATGGTCTAGCATTTCAGTCTTGTTCAACACGGTCATTTCAAAATCATTTGATTTTATGGTTATAACTGCATCTGGATCATACCCTATGAACGAGTAATTTGAATGCCCATCACATTGGTCAAAATCATTTTCATCATCAGACCCATGCTGTGATTTTTTTTCTGCACTTTCTAGTAAAAATGAATACCCATTCCCTCCTTTGTTATCAATCCCATTCGATAAAGCAGAATATGCTGATAAGGGCGCAACCTTGGATTTCAATTTAGAAGAAATATGGACCACAGAGGGATAAGAATTCACCAAATTTTTAAATTCTTTAAATGTAATGTCTAAGTCATTCATGTTATTTTTCAATTTTCCTCACATTCGATATGAATCTTTTAATTAGAACGTGATCTTTCAATCCATCTGGACCTTCCACCCCACTAGAAACATCCACTGCGAACGGTTTCACATGCTCAATTGCTTGAACCACATTTTCAGGAGATAATCCTCCTGCAAGTATGACTGGTATGCCCAATTCATGTTTCATTTCACGCGCTAAATTCCAATTATTTATTTTTCCAGTCCCTCCTGCGCCTAATTTTCCAATGGAATCAAAAAGAATTGCATCCACAAAGCCATTCATTTGGCGGGAAATTTTGTTTTCAGGAGATATGCCCACGATTAATTTTTTATTAGTCATTTTTGAAATTTTTTCGACAGTATCTATTCCGATTTCTCCATGAATCTGCAATATATCTGCATCAACTTCATCAAACAGATCCATAGTTTCTCTGATATTATTTAAAACTGTAACCATTACGGTGGTTAAAAAAGGAGGGGTCATGGAAACTAATTTTGATGCCAATTCCGGAGAAATATTTCTATGCGATTCAAATTGAAGTCCCACTATGAATCCAACGGCATCTGCCCCAAATTCTATGGCAGCATTCAAATCATTTTCATTTGTAATGCCGCAAATTTTAATCTTTGTCATATTAAATGCCTGGGTTTTTTAATTTCTCAAGTTTGGTTTTAGCCGCCCCATCAAAAATTGATTTTTCCGCACATTCTATGCCATCTTCTAAGGATTTTACCATTCCAGAAACATAAATTGCAGCTGCAGAATTAATTAAAATTATATCCCGTTTTGCACCTTCCATGTTTCCCTCAAGTGTATCTACCAAATCCTTTGCATTTTCTATGGGGGCCCCACCTTCTATTTTTTTCAAAGGAGATTTCTTGAGCCCAAAATCTTCTGGATTTATAATATACTGTTCAATATTCCCATTAGCTATTTCTGCAACATTTGTTGGGCCATGGATTGCAATTTCATCTAAACCTGATCCATGAACCACCATGGCATTTTTCACATCCATTTTTTTAAGTGCTCTTGCAATTAAAGGTACCAATTCTGGTGAATAAACTCCAATCGTCTGTGCCTGGGCACCTGCAGGATTTGTTAATGGCCCTAGTATGTTGAAAATAGTACGCATTCCCAATTCCTTTCTAGGTCCATTGACAGATTTCATTGCCGGATGGAACACAGGGGCTAGCATAAATCCGATCCCATTAAGGTCTATTGATTTTTCCACCATTTCAGGCTCTGCGTCCACCAGTACCCCTAATGATTCGAGCACATCTGCACTTCCGGATGAAGAAGAAACAGAATAATTTCCATGCTTTGCAATTGCCACTCCTGCCCCACTAGCTACTATTGCACTAGTAGTGGAAACATTAATTGTATTTTTCCCGTCCCCACCAGTCCCACAAGTATCTACGAGTGGCTTCCTAGCGGGTCTAATTTTACGTGCAACATCACGCATCCCTTGCGCAAACCCGGCAATCTCTTCTTCCGTCTCTCCTTTTGATTTTAAGGCAGTTAGAAGGGCTCCTATTTGTGCACTCGTTGCATTTTTGAAAAGAAGTGTGGCAGCCTTTCTTGATTCTTTTTGAGTTAAATTTGACCCTTCTGTAACTAGTTTTATGTACTCTTGCATGTTTTATTACCAATGGATTTATTCGTTCTATAATGTACTAATTTGTACATATTAATAAAGTTATCTAATATCTTCGGCCCACCCTCCCTCGCTGTATTTAAAAACAACACTTTCATTTCAATTTAGATCTCGGCCTTAATAATTTTATATTTTCATTCAGATAGTGATATTGGTTCATAAGATTTAACACATTACTTGTTTTAGTATATATAATGCAAAAAGCACTATTTCTTTCCGGTAAAGATGTCGTTGGATTAGCAACTATGGCCGAATTCATAGAAGCCATACGGGACGGGTATCGTCAAAGAGGAGAGGGGGCATCGGCAAAACCATCGATGCGCATCCCAAGCGACGCCGGACCAACGCCTCGATTTGGAAAACCAGCTAGCCTTATAAGCTATGGGGCAAGCATGCCAGATTCGGGTGTAATGGGCATGTATACGATGTGCCCATCTTCTGCTACCGCGGGGTGGTATCTAAACCAGTTATATAGCAGTGACGGTGAACCATTAGCTGTAATAGATGGTGCTAGCTGGAATCCTATTAAAACTGGCGCAGTAGGTGCAGTGGGTGTAGATGCTTTATCAAGAGATGACTCCTCCGTGGTCGCTCTAATTGGCAGTGGAGAGCAATCAAAAGGACAATTAGTTGCAATTGAACATGTTCGAGATATAGAGCGTGCATATGTATATTCTCCCAATAAAGAACACCGTGAAAGTTTTGCAAAAACCATGCAAGATTTTACCAAATGCGATGTAATTTCTGTTGATTCTAGCGATGAAGCAGTTATAAATGCAGACATAATTGTCACTGCAACAAAAGCAACAGATCCTGTTTTTGACGGGACCAAACTGAAAGAAGGCGCCCATGTAAATGCTGTTGGTCAGGGAAGTGAAGCAGACAAACGAGAAGTCGATGAGGTTACAGTTCAGAAATCAAAGTGGGTTTCAGATATAAAGGCAAGAACATTACTTTCTCAAGGGGCATATATCTATGCAGCAAAGCACGGATTCATAAATTTTGACGATCATTATTATGCAGAACTAGGTCAAATTATAGCAGGAAAATTCCCTGGGCGAGAATCTGAAACTGAAATAACTTTATTCGATTCAACGGGATCTGGGCCCGAAGCCGTTTCAGGCGGATACTTACTATATAAAAAAGCCGTTGAAGCAGGAGTTGGGACTGAAATAGAATTTTTTTCTGCAGAAGAGTCTTTTGAATTCACCGATTACATAGCAACTGATTGGTAGTCAGAACTTATTTTGTTCCGGGAGTGGCGTTTTTATAAGAAGTTATTGGAAGCTCAACCCCGATGCCTTTCTCTAATGCTTTTTCATATAACATCACTGCACAAGCAACAGTTTCTACGCCAACCCCTGTGCTATCAAAAATGGTTATCTCTTCAGGATTAGTTCTTCCAGGTATGCGTCCCGAAACTATGTCACCTATTTCTGCATATATGTGATTTTCCCCAACTCTACCTGCGTTATAAGCTGCAAGAAACCCACCCGCCATCCGCAAACGTTCCTGGATCCCATGTGCGAAAACGCGTTCTCTGAGGTCTGGAACATATTTATCTGCTTTGCAAATTGCCTCTATGTCGAGTTCTCTTTCGTGCCCCGACTGGCCCATTGCGTTAACATGTATTCCCGGTTCTAGCTTCGACCCATCGAAAACAGGATCTGACGCCACTGTAGCTGTAACAAGAATGTCCACATCCACTACTGCTTCGTCGCTAGAATCAACAGGCGTGGCATCAAAACCAAGTTCTTTTTCAATTGTAGCCGAAAACGATTCCCTATTTTGCGGATTTCTAGAATACACTTTCACTTCATTTATATCTCGCACCACAGATAGTGTTTGCAACGCCCCATACGAAACTCTACTAGTCCCGATTATGCCAACCGTTTCTGAGTCCTCTCTAGATAGGAATTCAGAAGCAACAGCGCTTGAGGCTCCAGTTTTAAGAGGATTCCAATAAGACCCATCTAAAATTGCCACCATTTTTCCTGTATTTATATCCCACAATGGACAGATAAACCAACCATCTCTCTCAGACCCACCCACAGAATAAACATAATACCCCATATAACCCATCTTTGGCAACATGGACATATACCCTGTTAAATCTGTTTTTGGACTCTCTGTTGCAAGCGCTGAGGGTGCGTTTGAAGGTGCACCAAATCCTCTCTCTCTATATGCTTCACGTGTGGCATTAACGTAGTCAGTCGGGTCTGCCAAATCTATCAAATCTTGAGTTGAAAGGTACAACATTTTATCTATCATGGATCCTAGTTTAGAATGGCTTGTAGATAATTGTCGTGATCCCGAACTTTAATAAACAATTTCAACGTCTATTTCTACTAAATAAGCTTCTTGGACGAGCTCAGATACTCCTATCAATGTATGGCATGGAAACGGAGGTTTGGTAAAAGTTTCTTTCCAAACAATACTATAGTCTTTAATATTTTTTCTGGGTTCTATTAAATAACTAGTTACCTTTGCAATATCATCCAAGCCTTTTCCCATCTCTAGCAATATTTTCTCGATGTTCGAAAAAGCTTGCCTCGCCTGGATAATAATATCAGGACCAACTGGTTCAAAATCCCCCACCCGTCCTACCATACCAGATATTCGGATTTGGTTATTATCAATTCTAGCTTGACTATAGCCTCTAGAAACTGTATCTGGCATGCCACTTGGTTTTATAACTTCGGTCATATAACTTTAATAAATTCTTATAGGAAAAAGATCTTTGTTAAGTGGTACTGTTCGAAGTATATATCTTGGTCAAGAGCATTTTACCACATAGATTATGTTATACGATCTAACACTTCCTCTCAACGATGATACAATTTTAATCCCCGGGGGCGGGAATTCATTCAAAGCAGAGACTATATTAAGCATAGAACAGGGACATGCAGCAGCAGTCCATAGCTTTAGTCAAAGTACTCATGTTGGAACTCATATGGATGCAGCAGCCCACTACATAGGTGGTGGTAGGACTATAGATAAAATAGAACTAAATGTTCTTATTGGACCTGCAAAAATTGTTGATCTGCGTGATCACTCTGGGGAGTACATAACCGCAGAGATTCTAGAGATAGAATCAAAAGATGTGAATCCTGGAGATCGGCTCCTTATGATAACTGGAGATGTGGATAAATATTTTCACCGTGCAAAAAATCCAAAAATTGAAACTTTATTTGAAGAGGGTGCATGTTTCTCCGCGGATGGGGCCCAATGGCTAGTAGATAAAGGTGTTAAAATGGCAGCAAACGATTTCGTAACTGAATCCACGAAAGATGCAAAAAACAAACAGTTTGATGCAAACAGACCTGTGCACAATATATTATGTGGTGCGGATATCGCGATACCTGAATATCTGTGTAATACGGATAAAGTGGTCAATGAAGAAATAATTGAATTATTCTGCTTCCCACTCCCAATTACTGGTTTTGAAGCGGCACCAACTCGTGTCATTGCTAGAACAAGCGACTAGCAGTATTTGCACAGGTTCTTGTTTAAAACATAATGACGAGTTTATTCATATTTCGGCGGGACTTACGGTTAGATGACAACACTGCGTTAATCCGGGCGCTTAACGATAGCGACGAAGTGATTCCTTGTTTTGTACTCGACCCCCGCCAATTAAAAAAATCAAATGAATATCGCAGTTTAAATGCAATTCAATTCTTGTTTGAAAGCTTGAGAGAACTTAATTCTGAACTTTTGGCTCATGGCTCTTCATTATATCTATTTAGAGGAAAAAGTGAACAAGTAATTTCTCACTTACTGGATCATGTAGATGCCGTATACCTCAATAGAGATTACACACCATTTAGTATCGAAAGAGATGCTTTTATTAAAAAATCATGCATAAACTCTGATAAAAACTTTGTCCTCTGTGATGATTTATTATTGTCGCGACCAGAAGATATTTTCACCAAATCTGGAGGGAAGTATCAAATTTTCACTCCATTTTATAAAAATGTAATTCAAAAAAATATACCCATCCCCATTCAATATAGTGGTACCAATTATTCTAAAATTGATATGGATACTCTTTCAATTGATGAATTAAAAATCAACAACAACAAGGACATTTTCATCGAAGGTGGTCGAAAAAATGCTATTCAAATACTCAATGATTTAACCCATTTTAAAAACTATTCCAATGAACGTAATTACCCTGCTTTATCGCGTACCACTGGTTTATCTGCACACAATAAATTTGGAACTCTAAGTGTCAGGGAATTGTATCACGCTATTAAAAACTGTTTTGGAAAAGAACATGCATTGATAACTCAATTAATTTGGCGAGATTTCTACACCCATATTGCATTCCACCACCCTCAGGTATTTGGAAACAATTTTCGTGAAAAATACAATCAAATTGAATGGTCAGGCAACCTCGAAAATTTTAAAAATTGGTGCAATGGATCCACCGGATTTCCAATAGTTGACGCCGGTATGCGGCAGTTAAATGTCACTGGATGGATGCACAATCGCATACGGATGGTAGTTTCTAGTTTCCTAACAAAATCCTTGCGCATAAATTGGCAGTGGGGTGAAAAATACTTTGCACAAAATCTAATTGACTACGATCCTTGTGTAAATAACGGGAGCTGGCAATGGGCTGCTAGCACAGGGTGTGACGCACAACCTTATTTTAGAATATTCAATCCATGGAGACAGCAAGAGAATTTCGACCGAGAATGTATTTATATAAAGAAATGGATCCCCGAACTCAGGGGTTATACTCCTGCTGAAATACATAACTGGTGTGGGGATGCCAATTATCCAAAACCAATGATAGATCACAAAAGCGAAGCTAGAATAACACTGGAACTTTTTAAATCAGTGTCATGAAATTAACAGTAGGATGTAAAGACTATGAGTGGCTTGAGCCTCTTATTCATGGTTATGTAACGTCTGATAAACTAGATCTACAATTTTTTACAGATGCCCCTAGCAACCGAATACACGACCGCACCGTTGGAGGGGATTTCGATGTTGCAGAATTTTCTCTAGCTAAACATATTCTGGGATATCCAAATTGGGAATTTACAGGATTGCCTGTATTTCCTCGTCGTTTTTTTCCACACTCTCATATTTTTGTCAATGAAAATTCAAACATAAACGAACCAAAAGATTTAGAAAACAAGCGAGTTGCAATATACCAATATCAAAATACTATGGCACTCTGGACAAGAGGCATTTTTTCAGAATATTATGGTGTCGATTTAGACTCCATCGAGTGGGTCACATCGCGACCAGAAACATTTGATGTCCCTTATAATCCTGAAATTGTTGATCATAAAACATTACCAGAACAGCTATCTCGCGGAGAAATAGATGCCTTGTTCCTACCAACTACTAATAGGATATACCCGCTGCCAAAAAATGTCGTTCGGATGTATTCAGATCCCCGCGAAGCAGAAAAAATATATTTCCAAAAATCTGGTTTTTGTCCACTAATGCACGACATTGTTGTTAGAAATGAAATTATTGAAAATGACCCGTGGGTTGCCACTGAACTATATGAATTATTTCAAAAATCGTATGCATCATACCTAACTAGAATTACTGATGATACTAAGTGGCCCTTGGCATGGTGGCAAATGTATATTGAAGAGGAATTAGAAATATTTGGGGACATATGGGCTAGATCATTCGATTTTAACTCTAATGTACAAGCAGAACTAAATGCCATGATCAAATATGCACACGATCAACAATTAATATCCGAAATTTTCGATCCGCGAGATTTATTCTTCAAAGTTTAGTGAATTTATTTATTATCGACGAACATACTTTCTAAATATATTTATCGATAAATATAAATAAATAATAGGAGATCTTACCTTCATTTAAAACGATAAATATTATTATCGTTAAATTTAAGTATTAACGCATAATACCTAAATATAATGAACGAGGGTCAAAATCCCAATAATCGTGTGACAATAAACACATATGTTCCTGCATATCAATGCGATCTATGGAAAAAACACGCAGAGAGCTTGGATATGAACCTCAGTGAGTTTATTAGAATAATGGTTCAATCTGGCAGAAGAGGGTTCGATATCAAACATCAAAGAGATATAGTAAACTCTGACAGCAAAAATATGCATGAAACCCCGGGGGTTACCAGCTTAAAAATACAGATCCTGTCACTATTCAACAATGCAAATTGTTTGAGCTGGAATGACATAGTCCAATCCGTAACGCACAGTATAGAGGAAAATATAGAATCTACTTTGAAAAGTTTACAGGAGGAAAATTTAATTCAATATAACGGCAGGTCTGGGGGATACGTGCAACCAATCCAAAAATTATGAAAACTAACAATTCTGTTTTTGAAGACCCCATATCATATTTTTTAGAAGATATGGAATTTCATGGGAGGGCAGAAAGAACTAGAATTGCATACCAACGCGTACTTGTAGATTTTCAGTTATTTCTTAGAACAACGTGCGGTGTAAAAATTGAAAATGCCACGCAAAGGGATTGCATGGAATGGGTCCATGGAATTAGAAAAAGATCATCCCCAAGCACGGTGGCAACATATTCATCTTATATAAATAGATTCTATAGATACATGTCCAAAGTTGGGATGTTAGATTCAAATCCTATGTTATTGGTTGTAGAAGAATTGACCGAACGTATAGATCCAAACCCAATTCGCAGAGATGTTTCTTTGAATAGTATGCGGGAGTTTTTGGGCAATATTTCTCACCCGTTGGACAGGGCAATGATCATCACATTATTAAAAACTGGCATGAGGGTCGGAGAACTTTGCAATCTAGATTTAAGAGATTTAAATATAAACGATTTAGAAGTTTTCACGGAATATAAAATTAAACCTAGGGGGGCAATAGGAGAGCGAATAGAAACATTGTATGTGTCAAATGAACCAGCTAGAGGTTTTGTATACAATGGAGAAAAAAGAACTGCATCTAATAAACGAAAAAGATCTACCATGATACCAATAGATGAAGAATTAAAACATGCATTGAAAGTGTGGTTATCGGTTAGGCCAGATTCTAATTCTATTGCAGCCCCTTTGTTCCTTAGCACTTCAAAATGGGGAAAACGAATCACACCTAGTATAGTGCGTTCAAGACTGCTACAATATACTCGATACTCGGGGTGGCATTCCCCGGGTGCAAATGCAGACGAAAATGTTACCCCCCATTATTTCCGTCACTTTTTTACTACTAACCTAAGAAATGAGACAGGGGATCGAGGTGTGGTCAAATATATACGAGGGGATGTCGCAGACGATATTATTGAAACTTATACTCATAACTGGGGCGACCGGGTTCGAACTGTTTACGAAAAAAATATTTATTCGCTGGTAATTTAAAAAAATTAGAATTGAATTAGTCAATAGGAGTAGGCGGGAACCATGCCAATTTTAATTTGGATTCTATCGATACAAACACATCAGAGTTAAGTGGTATATCAGACAGGGTTGGGGCAGAACACTGGATTGTTTCTCCATTTAACAAAGTCACTTTATACAGTATTTTTTCACCCAGATAGCGTTGATACGTGATTACTCCATTGGATTTTTTAGAACTGCATTTTTTTATACTAAGATTTTCTGGTCTAAATAAAATGTCCATATTTAACTTGTCGTATTCTTTAGAAAGCCCATACATATTTTTTCGCGCGATATCACCTATTGCTGTTGAAATAACATCCCCATCTAGAACTCCAGAAATGAAACTCGCATGGCCCAAAAAGCTTGCTACGAATCTAGATCTAGGGTAATTAAATAGATTTTGAGGAGTTCCTGATTGTTCTATTCTTCCATCTTTGAGAATTAGAACACGATCTGAAATAGACAGTGCCTCTTCCTGATCATGGGTGACACATATTGCAGTGGTCCCTGTAGTTTTAAGAATTGCCCGGAGGTCTTCTCTCATTGTAACTCTAAGCCCTGCATCAATACTAGAAAACGGCTCATCCAAAAGTAAGATTAAAGGGCTGGGTGCTAGTGATCTGGCAAGGGCAACTCTTTGATTTTGGCCACCAGAAAGCTCATTTGGATAAAAATCTTTTTTGTGAGATAAGTCCACCAAACTCAATAAATCGTCCACCCGTTCGGGGTACAGTTCCAAGTCATATTTGTTTATCCCGAAAGACACATTTTGACCCACTGTTAGGTGGGGAAATAGGGCCAAATTCTGGAATACAATTCCGGCCCCTCTTTTTTCTGGAGGGGACATTATATCGAGACTACTTACTATTTTATTGTGGATCTTAATTGTGCCTCCATCTACACCTTGCAACCCTGCTATACATCTCAATATTGTGGATTTACCACTCCCAGAAGGGCCCAATAAAGTTAATAATTCACCTTTTCCAACAGAAAAAGATAGGTCAGATAGTACCAATTGATTTCCAAAATATTTGGACACATCTTTGACTTCTAGAATCGGATCTATAGGATTTTCACCCTGAAGAGGTGGCCACAATTCTAATAACTTAACATTATTATCCATAATTAAGATTCCTCTTGCATCAAAAGTAGAATCATCGAGAACCCAGAAACTATTAACAGCATTACTATTGGCAATGCGGCGTCACCATAAAAATTTGCGTCTTCTGCCATCCAAATAAGTGTTACTAAAGTTTCGAATCCTGTGGGGCGTAGCATCAGAGTTATTGGGAGTTCTTTCATAACGGTTAAAAAAACCAATGAAAATCCTGCAAGCCAGCTTGGGATAACTAATGGAAATGTAACCTTAAAAAAAGATCTTATTGGGCCCAGACCTAGTGTTCTTGAAGCATGTACGAGGTCAAGATCTATGCTAGAAATTGCAGCGACATTAGATCCCATTGAAAGTGGGAAAAATCGAACCGCATACGCAAAAATTAAAAGTGGCAATGTCTGATAATAAGAACCAAGATATCGAGATCCAAAGAATATCAAAGCCAGTCCTATAACTACACCGGGCATGGCATAACCAATGTAAGATGCTTTTTGAACTACACCATACCACGAGGGAGACTTTAGGGCGATGATGTGGGCTACAGGGGTGCTAGCCAGGGTTATCACAGCAGCAGCAGCAAACGACACGAGGAGAGTGTTAAATATGGGCTTATAGGGTATGGCGAAAACATTCCCATATACTGGATTTAAACTAAACCACCCAAAAAATGTTATCAAGGGGATGATAATTCCAAAAAACGATATAATTAGTGGAAAGCCTGTTAATAATACTTTCCATTTTCCCAATGGTATTTGGAGTGTTTCTTTAAAATTGGCCTTATTTCTAGTAATCACAGATTTATTAACTCTAGATTCAATAGACAATATTATTATTGCCATTAATAATAAAATCAATGACAATATTGCAGAGAATCCCAAATTAAATCTTTTAATATAGATGGCACGCGTGAACACGTCATACCGCATAATCGCAGGAGTTCCAAAATCCGATAAACAGTACAGTGCAACTAATAAACTCCCTGCAATTACTGCAGGATAGATTTGTTTCCAGATGATTTTACTAAATATTTGCCATTGATCGACGCCTAGAGTCCTAGAAACATCTATTGTTTGAGGGTCGATTGTTTTTAAAGAGGATCTAGTGGTGAGATATATGTATGGATACGTATACAAGGTAAGTACGATGATGGCCCCTGGAAGGCCATATATTGATGGCAATTCCTCCACCCCAAATGGGGAAAGTATCTTTTGAAATGTGCCATGTGGGCCGAATGTCGAAACGTATGCAAATGCACCTATGTAGCTTGGAATTACTAGCGGTAGACATACCATTATAGTCCAAAAACGTTTATAAGAGATGTCCGTACAAGTTGTTATAAACGCAAGAGGAACTGCAATTAAAATGGTACAAATAGTTGTTAACGATACCATCACAACACTATTGATTAATATCTGGATAGTTTTTTCCCGGGAAAGTATGGAAATCAATTCTTCAAATGGTACAGTTATTGCGGTTAAAATCAACCAGATAGAAGGTATTAAAATTAAACCCGCAATGATAGGGGACACTATAATAGAAAACCAGACTATCGCAGGGTAATTTTTCACGTTTGGTATATGTCTCATGGATTGATATACTCACGGTAAATGTTGAAATGTATGTGTTTGATTATGCATTAAAAATAACAATTTTGCGAGTTCGGATGGTACATGTTATTAATTGTACAAGTACCATTTTCAGGAAACTTGATCGATTACACCCTACAGGACTCCGGCATCTTCTTGTAGCAAAATGGTTGCGTTGATATCTTGAGCAGCGAATTCTATCAAGTTGATTTTGGGAGTCTTTAAGTCCGATAGATTTGGCAAACGTGAATCGGATTCTACTCCAGGTACCATCGGATATTCAAATTTCATGTTTCCGCTGAAGAATTGCTGCGATTCAATGGAGAGTAAATGGTGAATGAAATTAGATGATAATGCATAGTTTTGTCTTGGCCCCTTGACTATTGTCGCCCCTGCAACATTCATGAAACATCCTGCATCATTTTCTGTAAAAGCTAGTTCTATGTTGGACTCACTTCCATATCCTTGGCCCAGAGGGTTATTCTTTATCCTCATTGGGTAATAGTGGTTTACAAGTCCAATATGTATCTCTCCAGCAAGAACAGCTTCGGTGACATTGCCTTCCTTTGAATAGTCTTTAACCCCTGCAGATTTCATATCTTTCAACCACGAAAGTGTTTTTTCTCGTCCGTGTAAATACCGCATACAGGTGATGAAATCTTGATGAGATCCATAGGTTGGGGCCCACCCTATTTTGCCTTGAAGTTCAGCAACATGGGGGAGATCAAAAATACTTTTTGGAAGTATTGACGCGTCTTTTATTTTGTTTGTATTGTAGGCCATACAGCGAATTCTGCCAGAGGTTCCAATCCAGTGCCCTTCTGGGTCAAGAAAACCTTCGAGCCCAGTATTAATTACCTCTGCATTAACAGGGACGGTTAACCCTTCGTTCTTTAATAGACCTAAGGCCCCAGTACTCACCGTATAGAATATGTCTGCAGGTGTGTTTGAACCTTCTACACGTATCTGATTTGCAAGATCTGTAGATGTGTCGTACCGGATTTTAAGATTAAATTTGGGGTATTTGTCCTGAATCACAGAAAACAAGTCTCCAACTAATGACTCTTTTCTGCCAGAGTACATGGTTAAACTCCCCTCCAAGGGTAGGAGTTCGTCCATCGAGATTCCAGTTGAAGCCCGTTTGTTCGTTGAATATTCTGCAGGGGGTGAATAGACCGGATCAGGTGAATTAATACACCCTGAAACTGAAGTAATTCCAATTGTCCCTGCAATTGAAAGTAAATTTCGGCGTGAAATGTTACGCAGACTTTCAGAATTCATAGATCTGCGTAACTTACTGCAATGTATAACTTTATGGTAATCTGTTTTAGGATAAAATTAACCAATAATAACTAAGATTGCCCGTGTATGTTATTATTTAAGAGTATTCCTGCAGATATCCCTGTGAGTAGTTTCAAATCAGAACCTCCTGATTGGAATGTTTTATGAGGAGTTTGAACTATGTCACATAAAATATGGTTTGTAGCTTTATGCCCACAAGTATAATAATGTTCACCAGGTCTTGACGCTGAAATTCCAACAATTTCTTGGTTACAAATGGGGCATTTGGGGCATAGGTCTATATCTGCTGTTTGAGGAGTTGTTGTTATACTCATGATTCAATAGTGACAGGAATGGTATTTAGTCAACTGCCTAGCATAGTGAAAGTAAAACGGCAGACTAAGGTCAGACGTAAAGCATTCGTTTGTCGTTTGGTTTTGATGGTTTTTGATTAAAATCGACATACCATGATGCGTCAGACCTATGGCATATAGATTTATAAATTTGCAACAAATTAAATTCATGGCTAACCACGTAGGTACATGGATCGAATTGCAATAATAGGTGCTTCTATGACGAAATTTGGAGTCCGGGAAGATTCTTGGATATGCGATTTGCTCTCAGAAGCTGCGATGGGTTGTATAGAAGCTACCGGAATAACATCCAAAGATATTGACCACGTATATGTTTCTAATATGGCTAGTGGGGAATTTGAAGGCCAAACTGGTATTATGAATGCGTTAGTTCACGATATAGGTGCAATGCCTGCATACACTGCCCGGATTGATCAGACTAGTGCCTCAGGGGGTGCTGGGATTTATGCAGCTTGGCAATCGATAGCTAGTGGTCAAAGTGATATGACATTACTTGTTGGGGGTGAAAAAATGACCCATACATCCACGTCCATAGCAACAGATATAATTTCTACACTCACACATCCTGTAGAGTATAAACATGGGATCACATTACCTAGCTTTGCAGGCCTCGTAGCTCAGCTTTACTTGCATAAATACAATGCCACCCGGGAATCGCTTGCAAGAATTGCAGTGAAAAACCATAAAAATGGTGTTGATAATCCATATGCGCATTTTCGAAAGGAAATAGACATAGAGACTGTGCTAAATTCACCTATAATAGCAGACCCCCTTAGATTATACGATTTCTGCCCAATAACAGATGGGAGTGCGGCATTAATGTTTTGTCCCGAATCAATTGCTAAAACTATTTCTAGAGATTACATAACCATCGAAGGCATAGGTGGTGCGACAGATACACATGTGGTTCATGAAAGAGAAGATCCAACTACGCTGAATGCAGTTGTAAATAGTAGCAAAAAGGCATATAATATGGCAAATTTGACCCCGAGCGATATCGATGTTGTTGAAGTTCATGATATGTTTACTATATTAGAAATTTTGCAGATAGAAGATTTGGGATTTTTTGAAAAGGGAGAAGGGTGGAAGGCTGCGGATGAAGGTATTACAGATAGGGATGGAAAATTACCCGTTAACACTTCGGGGGGGTTGAAATCCAAAGGTCACCCGTTAGGGGCTAGTGGTGTTGCGCAAGTCTATGAACTCTACCAGCAGCTTACAGGTTCAGCAGGAAAAAGACAAGTTAAATCTGACATAGGGTTGGCTTGTAACATAGGTGGTTTTGGAAACTGCGCTATAACAACCATTTTGGAGTCTGCATGAAAACTACATTAAATGCGTATCAATGTGTAAATGGACATGTCAGCTACCCGAAACACCCTATGTGCAATATTTGTGGGCTAACATGTGAAAAGAAAATACCCCTTTCCAACCTAGAAGCTACGGTGATAACTTGGACAACAAGCACCGTCCCTACCCCTGGTGTGCGCTCCCCCAATACCATCGCAATAGTTGAATATGAAATTGAAGGATGTAAAATTAAAATATTAGGTGGTGTGGACGCCGAAAAAATAAAAATAGGGGATAAAGTCAAAGCTAAATATATTCCTGAACTTAGGGATCCGAAAAAAAGTAAAAGGTTTGCAGAGAGTCAATATTGGGGTGGCCACAGATTTGAATTAATCCCTGAATAAAAATTAAGATGTTGCAACGACATGCGTGAGTATGTTGTTCCACACAATTTTCATTTTTTCACTTGTCAACTCAACTAGGTCGTCGAGAGAATCCTTAGAATCGGAGGAAACTAAACCCAAATCGCGTATGGCTTTGGTAGAAGAAACGTGATGAACGTGTACTGAATCGTCTAATGCAGATTCATATACTACGGTTGTGCACGGGAGCATTCCAGCAATCGCGGGATCAATTTTCAAAGTGTGGTATGCAATCTGAGGGTGGCAAACAATGATCAATGCAACTTTAGGTACTTTTTTCCCCATAGTACCTTGGATCATTTTGTCGAGATAACTTACATTTATGGTTTCAAAATCGGCGAGTTCATGTTCCAATTGGACTGCGACAACGGCATCTTCAAATGGCATGTCTATTGTAGTGTGGAGGGCACTTTTTGCAGTGAGGCTCTGTTTTGGGAAGTTATCAGTCATAGTTGAATTAATTTCAACCATGGCGGATAAAAGTTTGGGTTGGCATAAGTTCTTTTTTAATGAGTAAAAATCAAACAGAATCGTTAAACCCTGCGGAGAAACAGATACCGTATGAGTGATTCAAAAGAGTCCGGAATATTCCAATGCATTTCTTGCGGAATTAAGATATCAGGAACTGATGCAACTTCGTTCGATTGCCCCGATTGTGGCGGATTAATATCGAGATGTTCGAAATGTAAGAAACAGAGTAATAAATACATATGCCCAGTATGCCACTTTGAGGGCCCATAAGTATGGGCACTGTTGCTGCTAGAATACAGATAATGCCCGACACGGCTGATATAGATATCGAAAAATTAGAAAAGGATATTGAACTAGCTGTCCCAGTAGGTGCAACATTAAAAGGCATTGAAAGAAAACCAATCGCATTTGGACTAATTGCACTATACCCTACTGTATTAATCCCCGATGGAGAGGGTGGAACTGACTCTGTTGAACAGGCATTTTCTGAAGTTAAAGGTGTGGGTAGTGTAACCGTTGAAGCTATGGGCAGGATTTAACACAGTCTAGTAAGTTATTTATGTATACTGAATTAATATTATAGAGTTATACATTATGCCAAGTTCTCATGGACCACGTAGTAAAACGCGTAGAAAGTTATCAAATAGCCTTCGCAATAGGGGAATGTCCCCTCCACAAAGGATAGTCCAACAATTTGAAGATGGTCAGAAAGTACATCTCAAAATAGACCCAAGTGTGCCAGATGGGAGATTCCACCCTAGATTCAATGGGCACACGGGAGAAATAGTCGGAAAACAAGGATCTGCATGGAAAGTCAGGATTACTGATGGTGGAAAAGTAAAGGACCTAGTATCAGTTTCTGCCCACTTAAAGGCCCAAAAAAATTAATAAAAATGACCATATTTCAAGAGATTGTTTCAGAAGAATATCTGACCGTATCAGAGGTAAAGACCCTTTTAGATAAAATAGAAGAAGAACGGGCTGCAGATGATGAACGGAGTTTACCTTATGAATTAGCAAGAACAATAGAACATGTTAATCGTTTTGCAATATTAAGTTCTGCAGATTCAAAAAAGTTAGTAAAAGAATTGTTAGTTTTGGAAAAGGTTAATGATAGTGCTGCGTGTAAAATTGCAGACATACTTCCCCGAACTCGGGATGAACTTAGATCTGTTTATGCTCAAGCTCGCCATACATTAGACGGCGATGAACTAGATGCTATTTTAGCAATAGTTGCCCAGTATATCTAAATTTTTCTACCCTGCATAAAAATTATTTGTTGTGGTTTTTAATTTGGAGATACCCATCTTGTTTATATGGATAAAATGCGTTATATAAGATAGGTGAATTGTTCCAATGGAAGTTTATAAAGCCATCATTTTAGATTATTTTACGCAAATGATAAGCACGAATACCCGTCGGCCTTACCATAGAGAGAAAATATTGCAAGTCGTGGAAGGAAATGGTTTTGGGCTTTATAAGATCGTCCTAAGAGAGGACACTATTTATAAAATTGGTGACAGAATAGAGATAAAAAATAATTCGGAATGGTTAGAAACTATCCAAAGAATAAATTATAACTCCCTGACTGCAGGTTCAAAAATAGAGCTAGAACACACAATTAGAACTATCATCAATGGCGATGCTAAAAAATTTATTGGTTTTTATAATCATTCTGCCCCAATTAGCATACGTTTGCACCAATTGAATTTACTCCCCGGAATCGGTGGGAAACTTCGTGATAAAATAATTCAAGAAAGAGAGAAAAATGAATTTAAGGATTTTGATGACCTGATTGGTAGAGTGAGTGGTTTATATAACCCCCAGGAAGTTATATTTAAGAGAATCATGGACGAGCTTAAAGATGTAAACTTGAAATATCCCCTGTTTGTCGTGAGAAACTAAATTAAAGCATGAATAGGGATCCGCAGTCATTACTTAAAAGGGCAAAAACAAAAGGAAATCAGAAATTAGACCAATATTTTATAACAGATGAATGTATATTAGAAAGGATTCAGGAATACGCACATAAATTTGATAGAGGGCATGTTCTTGAAATTGGCCCCGGAATAGGGAACTTAACACACAAGATTATAGAAATTTCAAAACAAGTTACAGCCGTAGAAATAGACCCACACCTAGTAAATTTTTTAACAAACGAATTTAAATATGAAATTGAATCCAAGAAACTTAAGTTGATTCAGGGGGATTTTATGAAGATTAAAGTTCCAATTTGCGATAGTTCCATTTCAAATCTCCCCTATGAAAAATCTAGTCAAATTTTATTCAATCTGTTGCCGAGAAAAATCCCATTGATATTAATGGTTCAAAAAGAATTTGCCCAAAGATTGGTGGCCCATCCTGACACGTCAGAGTATGGACGATTGTCCATTACCTCTAATCACTATGCCGAAATTGAAGTTTTAGAATATGTCCCACCAACTGCATTTAATGTCCACCCAGAAGTTGAAAGTGCAATAATTAGATCTGTGCCACATGAACCAGATTATGAGATTATGGCTGAAGATCTTTTTTTCGCACTGGTAACTGCAGCTTTCACACAGAGGCGTAAAAAAATGTCCAATGCCATCAAAAATACCACTCATATTACTAAATTTAAACATTCACATAAAATAATACACTCTGCAGAAAAATGGGTAATGGATTCTAGGCCTGGTGAATTGACTCCGCAAAATTTTGCAGACTTGGCTAACATAGCATTTGAAATAGAGAGGGCAGAAAAGCAATGAATGGGTATTATCTGCCCGCAGAAGATTCAAGTTTATTGGCCAATGTTGTTTCGCACAATATAAAAGAGAGTGACAGTTTTCTTGATGTAGGCACAGGATCAGGATATATCTCATTGGAAATCAAAGGAAAATGCTCTAGAGTAATTTCATCAGATATTAATGTAGAAGCCTGTAAACAAGCCATTTTAAATTTAGATGGCGTGGTTATGTGCGATTTGTCAAACGCGTTTAAGGAAAATTCTTTTGACATAGTCGCGTTTAATCCGCCTTATTTGCCTAAAGATGGAAACGAATTTGAGGAATGGTTTGATTTGGCGACTGTAGGGGGTGAAACTGGAAGAGAAGTGATAGAGAGATTCCTTGATGATGTAAAACGAATATTAACTTTGGATGGAAGTGTATTTTTACTAGTTAGTACTGAAACAGGAATTCAGGAAATAAAAGAATACGCAGAAACAAAGGGATTTTTTGTTGACGTTGTTGCAGAAGACACGTACCCTTCAGAAAGGTTAGTGGTGTTAAGATTGATTCAAAGTTAAAAGTTAATTTTTGCGTGTCTTCTTTGGATCGTTTATAGAAGGTTTTGGTATTTTTGGAACATATAAACTGGAAAAATTAGGTTTCAGGAAAATGGACCAATATGCTCTATAATATATATTTATGATTAGAAATAGTAATTAACTCACATAATAACATTAAGTTATAATGGTTAATATTTTTTCAACAACTTTGGGGTTATACCCACTTCCAGATTGGGTTAAATCTGAACTTTCAGAGTTGAAAGGGCATCAAAGAGAGGGTCTAATTAGTGGCAATGAAAATTCATTGGTCAATTCAATTTATGATTCTGCAAGAGAATTTATAATAGGCGAACAGCAGAATGCTGGTTTGGACCTAATCGTGGAAGGTCAACTTCGTTGGGACGATATGTTGGCCCATCCACTTAGTGTTCATGAGTCTACTGAGACAAGGGGGTTGGTTAGGTATTATGATAATAATAATTTCTATAGAGATGTTGTTGTCAAAGGAGAACTCTCATCTAATGGAGACATAGGGGACGAATTGAAGAAGACAAAAGGATTAATTGAGTTTCCACATGCAATTATCCCCGGAGTTTATACTCTGTCCAAGCTTGTCACTGATGAATATTATGGATCAAGTGAAAAATTTATTGAAGCAATTGGTGAATTTTTGGCTTATGAAATTGACCAGTTTCCAACTTTTAAATATTTGACTATGTTAGAACCTTCATTGGTCTTTGACCCTCCTGAAAAGAACCAAATAAAAATTATTTCAGAGATTCTAGATAAGATAAATTCTAAGGTAAGTGGTGAGATGATTATTCAGACTTATTGGGGGTCAATTGGGGAGGAAATGTACGAGAATATCTTAGATTTGGACATTGGAATAGGATATGATTTTGTTAATTCTTCTGAAAAAAACATAGATTTGATGAATGAATTCGGGACTCCAAAAACGATAACATTGGGCGTGGTTAATGGGCAAAATACTTCAATTGAATCGGTGGACAAGATTAAAGAAACAATTGGAAAGGTGGATGATTATAAAGAAGGGATTGAAAATCTATTAATATCGCCCAATACAGAGTTGTTCTACTTGCCAGAGAGCGTATTTATAGAAAAACTAAAAGTTTTAGGATTGGCAGCTAATGAGGAGATGGATTTATGAGGGATAATAGGTCACAGTTCCGTCCGAAAGATCACCCTTATGAGCATTTTTTGATAACAACTGTTGTTGGATCATACCCAAAGCCAAAATGGCTTCAAAGCGTGCGTGAATCATATAGAACTAAACCAGACAGGAATGCTCATGAGAAATATTTAGAGGCTAAAAGAGATGCATCCGCTATTATGATAAAGGAACATGAAAACATGGGCCTTGATGTGATTTCAGATGGGGAAATGAGAAGAAATGAAATGATAGAATATTTTGCAGAACGAATAGGTGGGTATGAGTTCAATGGCCCAGTTAAAGTTTGGGGCCATAATTATTTTGACAAGCCATCGGTGGTTGAAAATGTCACTTATGGTGAATCTTGGTTAACGGAAGAATATAAATTTAATAAAAAAATTGCAGAAAAACCAATAAAGGTCCCAATAACCGGCCCATACACACTAGCAAATTGGAGCTTTAACGAATTTTATGAAGAGGAAGAGGAATTGGCATATGATCTTGCGAAGCTAGTGAACAAAGAAATAAAGAACTTAGTTTCTGCAGGTGTCAGATACATACAAATAGATGAACCTGCCCTTGCGACAACTCCGGAGGACCATAGGGTTGTTAGGGAATGCCTAGATGCGATAACTAAAAACATATCCAAAGACGTTCTAATTGGGCTTCATGTATGCTATGGAGACTATTCAAGAATATTTCCAGAGATAATGGATTATCCGGTGGATGAGTTTGATGTTGAACTAGCAAATGGGAACTACAACCAACTAGATGTTTTTAAACAGGTTCCATTTACAAAAGATATTGGTTTTGGTGTAATTGATGTTCATGATTCAAGAATTGAATCAGTAGATGAAATAAAAAGTCGTATTGCAAAAGGTTTAGAAATAGTCCCGCCATCTAGATTGACCATCAGCCCCGATTGTGGCATGAAGTTATTACCTCGAGAAGTTGCGTATAAAAAGATGCAGAATATGGTTATTGCCACACGAGCTATTGAAGAAGATCTAGATAGCGGAACCATTGAGTCAATGGCAGACTAAAATGAATAAAAATTATATAAAGTAGAAAAAGTTCTATTCGTATAGCCATTTTTCATCGATTCTTTCATAGTTTAGGAGCTCATGTTTATTAAAAAATAGATTAATTTCTCGCTCATTTGATCCAGATTCAGTGTCAGATCCGTGGATGACATTCCGCCCTAGATCGATGCCAAAATCACCTCTAATTGTACCGGGAGAAGAACTACAAGGATCGGTAGATCCCATCATTTCACGGACTATACTAACGGCATTTTTTCCTTCTATGACCATTGCAAATACCGGGCCTGAACATATAAATTCTACTAGCCCGTCAAAAAAAGGTTTCCCAACATGTTCTGCATAATGATTATGTGCTATGCCGGAATCCATTATCATTAATTTGGAAGCTACGAGTTTGAGTCCACGTCGTTCAAATCTGGAGACTATTTCTCCAATAAGCCCTCGTTGAACTCCATCTGGTTTTATTAAAGCAAAGGTTCGTTCATTGGCCATACTTAATATCACTCCTCGATGACATCAAGGTTAACTTCAACTGGCTTTTTTGGAGGAGTTTGTTCGTTTTTAGTAGCCATTCTTTGTCGAACTTCCCTCCCGCGCACAGTCCAAGGAAGTTTACGAGGTTTGCGACCTAGTTTCGAATTTTTATCACATTTAGAAGAACAAAAATAAGAAACTCGCCCGTCGTTACTTGCGAAAAGCATCCCAGTCCCAGGCTCCATTGGTGAACCACAAAAGTCACAAGATCTAATTGAAGGCATAATTTTATCGACCTCTGTTGATCGAATCCGCTTCTCTTGCAGTTTCTTTTAGTTGTATTATGTCCCCTAATCGTATAGGCCCTATGCAGTTTCTAGTTAGCACTTGGCCTTTCAGATCTCCATCTTTAATTTTACATTTTACCTGCATTGCTTCCCCATGCATGCCAGTTTTGCCGACAATTTCAATTACCTCTGCAGGAGTGGAGCCTTCAATCGTCATGCTTTTTGAAGTTCCTCGAGTTTAGCAGACAAGTCTTCAACAGTTTCCTTTGCATCACCGGGGTCGACAATGGCTGCAGCTGCACTTGGAACTGATAATCCTGTTGCATTTCCGATCTCTTCTTGAGTTGAAACGAAAATGAATGGTGCCCCTTTCTCAATGGAAAGTTCTGGTAAATGCATTACTATCTCTTCTGGTTTTACATCTTCTGCTATAAAAACAAGTTTTGCATTTCCGCGTTCGATGGCTTTTGTTGTTTCATTGGTTCCTTTTCTTATAGACCCAGTGTCTCTTGCAATTACAAGTGCTTCTAAAGCTGATTGCTGTAGATCTTCTGGGACTTCAAATGTTACATAAATTGACATATATCTTAATTGATTCCATGTAAACGCTCATCACATCTATACTGGAAATTAACCCTTTCAGTGAGATGGATCATTGACTTTTACACAGATTACAAAATACATTAGTTATGCTGTGCATAAAAAACCTGCTAAATTGGTCATGCTATGAGATACCGCAGCATGGAAAATAAAATAATTCATTTTATTTGTGTGCTAGGTATGCAACGCTAATATCAGAAATGGAATCTATCTTCACGAACCCTACACGTTCAAACTGAATTATATCTCCAGGAGAGTATTTGATGATGTCCGATTCTACAATGCCATGTATATCTCCTTCTGTTGTTTTTAAACACATTTTGCGATTATTAATAGGCAACCAGTGTATGATTGGGTTGGATTGAGACTGAGACTCTGAAAAATCACTTCCAATGAATTCGAACGAATCCCTAGTGTAAATCGCAGATCCAATTCCTTTAAGATATATTGTTTCTTCTGCCTTCGGTATATCGGAAGAATCGACAAAAATTGAGTGAGTTACCTGGAGGTCCCTATGACCTCTTTCAGGATGATCTGGATGAACTGGAATTGCCACAGTTGCAGGGAGATTTTTTCCAAATATTTGTTTTTCGGATGGTTTTTTAATGAAAAAAAGTCTGTCTGCGTCTGCATCTATATAGGATCTATTTTTAGAATAAATGGTCGATAGGGGCAATAAAATATTATTTGTAGAAGTACCTAGATCCACCATTGAAGCGGTAATTGCAGATCCAACAATTCCTCGTTTATAGAAATTTCTTAGAGTGGGTAAGCCTATATCTGACCAATCTTTGAATACCCCAGAATTGATTGAAGAAATCATACTAGAAGTCGATAGCGGAACGGGACATCCATCTATATTTATTTTGCCCCAATGAACGACTTCAGGATATTCCCAGTTAAAATAATTATACACATATTGCTGGCGTTTTGCAGAATCTTGAAGATCTATTCCCCTAATTATGTGAGTTATATTGCATAAATGATCATCTATTGAACTCTGAAAATCTAGTAAAGGCCAACACCTATAATTTTCGGCTTCTTTCCGGGGGTGAGGCGAATCGACCATTCTAAAAGCCACCCAGTCCCGTATAGCAGGGTTTGGGTTGGACAGATCGGTCCTCACACGGAGAACCATTTCGCCTGAAGAATAATTTCCATTTACCATTTCTTTAAATTCACCAAGTGTTTGATTGGCAGATTTGTCCCTATGAGGGCATGGGTTTCCAGAATTCTTTAAATTAGAAAAATCTGGTGCAGGACAAGTACATGTGTATGCGCCGTTGGAGTTGATAAGTTGGATCGCATGTTTGTAGTAAATTTCTAATCGGTCGCTAGCTATAATTATGTTATCTGGTTCGAACCCTAGGTAGGCTATGTCTTCTAAAATTGACCCATAAGATTCAAGAGATGGTCGTTTTATAGCAGGGTCTGTATCATCGAAACGGCAAGCAAACCAACCATCGTACATTGTTTTATAAGTGCCTATTACAGAAGGCATGCGTGCGTGGCCTATGTGCCAAGGTCCGTTTGGGTTTGGAGCAACCCTCATTCTAATTTGGTCATATTTTTCTGCATTTGGTAAGGCGGGAAGTAGAGTTTTTTCCACGGGTTCGAGTTCTTTGTTGAGCTGCCCTACTAACGCGGGATCAATTTCACTTAACCGTTTGAGCTGAGATTCGGGGGTGAGCGAATTTATCTCGTTGATCAATGGGGCGATTAAATCAGATATCTCCCTTCCAAAAGGTCTAAAATCAGGATATTGGGCCATTAAAATACCTAGAACTTTCGTTACTTGAGAAGTGCCGCCGTATTTCAATGCGTTGTATAGCGTGTTTTTTTCAGCTGCTTTTAATACACTATTCTTGAGTTTAATATCCATTTATCAATAAAATCTATCGAGAGGTATTGAGATAGCAGTTGGGGTTTTTGATTGAGGACAGAAATGAATTAAGTCAATATTTTCTCTGGTTAAAAAAATCAACTATGTCAAGCAGAATCGAACGAGAATCATTAGGTGGAAGAATATTTAATTGCTTTTTCGATTGGGTTATGTAACTTTCAGAAAGTTCTCTTGCATAAGAAATGGTCCCAATATCTTCAAGCTCGCTTACTATGTCATCCATAATAGCTTCAGATACGGAATTTGAATCTTCAAAGAAAGAATCCAATTCGAAACCAGACTCCCGTGCATGAATTGTCAATAATGTTTGTTTTTGTTCAAGTAAATCACTCCCTCGTTGTTTTCCGAGAACGGAGCTAGGGGTGGTTAAATCCAATAAGTCGTCTTGTATTTGAAATGCAATTCCAGCAAATGTTCCATAGTTATATAGCGCATCAACGATATTTTGATCTTGGCCCATTAATTGGGCAGGCAGGGCAGCAGATTCTCCAAAAAGAACCCCTGTTTTTAGCTCTATCATTTTAAGATAGTCATCTGTCGAAATGGAATCTGATTCTGAAAATTGAATATCTAGAGCCTGTCCTGAGCATATATCTGAACAAACGGCAGCTAAGCCAGATAATGCACGTGACGAATTTGCATTATGTTTGGATGCCCCGCCTAGTACTTCAAACGCTTTTGAATATAGAACGTCACCTGCAAGTATTGCCAATTCTGTATTGAATTTGGTATGAACTGAAGGGACACCGCGTCTCAAATCGTCGTCGTCCATGATATCGTCATGGATAAGTGTGAAAATGTGAATTAATTCGACACTTGCAGCAGCATCGATTATGTTTATAATGGAGCCATCTGGGCAGGGAAATTCCTCATAAGAGATGGAAGAAACATCTTTGTCAAGTATTGATTCTGCGGACAAAATACAAGCAAGTGGGCGGAGACGTTTTCCACCAGCAGAACATAAATGATGAGCAGCTTTTGATAGATTTTCTGGCTCAATCGATAAGATATGAGAATCTAAACAATGATTGACTAAGTCGAGTCGGCTAGAGAGAGAACTTAGTAAGCCAGGTCCAGTGTTTGTTTCCATGACGTGTCTAATCTATTAATGAAATTCTATTTCCATTATAAGAAACATGCATATCGCGTCCCAACACATACCCTTGTTTTCGTGCTATATCTATATACCCAGATGCACCTTTTAGTGTCTGGTGAGCGGGTATGACATGAGTTGGTCTAAGAGTTTTCAACATCTCATATAGACCTTCTTGGGAGCAGTGACCTGAGACGTGAACGTCATCATATATTCGAGCACCTCTCATTTTGAGAAGAGTCTCTGCTTGGTATCTTTGCCCTGCATTGGTTGGTTCGGGTATGAGGCGTGCAGAGAAAATAACTTTATCTCCTTCGCTAAGTTCATAAGGTGTTTCGCCCCGGGCCATCCGAGTTAGCATAGCATTTGGCTCTCCTTGATGCCCTGTAACGATAGGGAGGTATTTTTCTTTCCCTTCGTTCATTATCCTAGAAAAAGTTCGGTCTACAGATTTTCTATGCCCGTACATGCCTAGATCTTTTGGGAATTCAACAAAATTCAATCGTTCTGCAGTTCCAGAGTATTTTTCCATGGATCTCCCCAATAGAACGGGTTGTCTGCCTATATCGTGTGCATATTCTACTATACTGGCTACGCGAGCTATGTGGCTCGAGAAAGTTGTTGCTACGATCCCGCCTTTATAATCAGACATCGAGTTCATTACATCTTTTAAATGCCTCTTGGCTACTGCTTCACTAGGAGTTCTTCCTTTCTCGTTTGCATTCGTACAATCTTCGATATAACACAGAACACCTTCGTCGCCTATTTCTTTGAAGCGTTTCATGTCTATGGGATCCCCTAGGGTAGGGGTGTGATCCATTCGCTTATCTAAACCATATATGATGGCGCCTTCAGGCGTATGTAAAACTGGATTGATAGCATCAATGATGGAATGTGTCACATTGACAAATTCGAGATCTAAAGTGTCGCTCAAGGATATCGTCTCTCCAGCTTTGAGAGGAACTAGTTTATTGTTCACTTTGAACTTTTCTTCAGATTGGATTAATTGCCTAACAAGTTCAAGTGTAAAAGGTGTTGCAATTATAGGGCAATTGTACCTGTGCGCTAGCTTCGTGATTGCGCCGATATGGTCTAGATGACCATGAGTAGGCACAATGGCTTTCACATCGCCTGCGAGATTGGACATAATGCGATCATCGGGGATTGCGCCCATATCAATTAAATCGAGACTATGCATTCTTTCGGTTTCGAGATCATCATGAAGCAATATTTTTGAAAGGTCAAGACCCATGTCAAATATTACTATGTCAGAACCGCAACGGACAGCAGTCATCTGCCGTCCAACTTCTTCGTATCCACCTATGGTGGCTATTTCTATTTCCATATTTAACCCTCCGAGTAGAACCACCCGAATGAAGTATTATTTTGAACAATTGGCATATTACTGCCGCCTATTGCATATACTCCAAGGGTGGTTGGACTACCGGTTGGGTTTTTTTAAGTAGTCCAACGTTAAAACAATGCTGAATTTAATTTGATATTATGTTGGAAAAAAGAGATGACTCACATCTGTAAATTGTACGTGTAGAGGGTTAATATACAGTAGTCCCTGGGTTATTACCTTTTAAAAATTCTTCTAACATATCCAGGTTGAAAATTGAAACAGGAGTGGTTATGCCCTCCAATTGTTTTATTTTTCCAGACATTCCACCAGTTACATCAATAAGATTGGGATCCAGAGGGAGTTCTTCAAGTGATGCCGATGAAGAAAGATTGGAAATTATGTTGCCGGACGAATCTAGAACACCAGGAGTAGAAGTGCAAAACCCGATTCTGGTTGCGGGAAGTGAATTGGAAAGATTTCGAACAATCTCATCTCCGCTAATGACAGTCACCCCAAGACCCACATTTAGGATTAAATCCCCATGAATGACAGGTATAAACCCTTCGCCTAAAGCAGAGGATATATGTTGGTGTGGAAAATGAAGTACAGAATCAATATCCTTCCAAGCAACAGATAATGGATGAATGGGTACTGTGGACAAGCCTGCAGAATTTAATGCACTATTTACAATCTCGCATAAACGTATCATTGAAGAATGAATTTGTGCAGCTTTGGCTGAGCTATGCGTCCCTTTTGTTACCGTTACTCCGTGTTCTGAAGCAAAATGGTGACCAAAACTCCCACCTCCATGGACTATTATTAGATTTTTAGGGGCAAAATTGGATATTATTTCTGCAGCTATGTTAATGGAATCGTGATTTGGTGTTTCGGGTATGTTTTTTTTAGTTATTACACTGCCACCTAGTTTGAGAATGACAATTGGTTCGTTAAGGCTCAATGTCTAATCAGCCCCTGTTTTGATGTTTTGGCTAGGAATGCTTCTTGGCAAGTTTTGGTCGATAGAAGAGACTGAATAGTAGAATCGGTAGGGTTTAGAGCAACTATGCAACCTGCACCACCGGCACCAGTTAATTTAGCACCTGTTGCACCTGAGTTCCTTGCAGACCAAACCATATTATCGAGAGATTCCGAAGACACACCTAAAGTGGTTAATAATCCGTGATTTAAATTCATTAAGTCCCCAATAGAACTTATATCATGATTAGTCAATGCAATTTCCCCAATTCGTGTCAAGTCTCCAATGGAACAGATTATAGAATCCAAAAAGGGATACTTTTTTTTGTTCGACTTGACCATTGCAACTAATTCTCCGGTGGGCCCAGATCCACCATCGTACCCAATTGCAAAAAATAGTTCAGATGAGGGTATAGTTCGACAGATAGGCCCTTCTACATGCACAGTCCCACCCATTGTAGAGCAAAAAGTATCCGCCCTAGATGCATTACCTTGAACTATACACTCTGTGGAATAGGCCAACTCTGCAATTTGTTCTAAAGAAAATATAGCCCCATATGCCCTAGAAACAGCATCAATGGTGGCGACACATACTGCAGCAGATGACCCTATACCAGCCCCTATTGGGATATCACTTTTAACAGATAGTTTGATGCCCTTTGAATCATGTCCTGAATTTTTTAAAGAAAGGTCTGCTGCGACAAGAATGTAATGGAATTTTGGATCGACACCGATTAGATTGGATTTGATAGAATATCCTATAGACGGGGCATTAAAATTTAGAATATCTGCTTGAGGGGCATTTATTTCTATGTTGTGGTCATTGGATGCGGTGCATGTAACATATGCCCTTTTATTGATTGCGCAAGGGATAGATGGCTCACCATACACCACGGCGTGCTCTCCAAAGAGATACACTTTGCCTGGAGCAGATGAAGATGGCATATATTGTATATTGATAGGGGGGAGTATAAAAAATACTTTGTTAACGCTGCCCAGTATAATGAAAAATTAAAGTTCTATGTCGAAATCAGATAGAGATAATGTGGGTGCCACGCCTCGTTTATCTAGAGTTTCGTTAGAGAGAAGCCAATACACCATAGAAAGGGCTTTCCTACCTTTGTTATTTGTGGGTATGACCAAATCCACATCGCTAATGGAGTTATTGGAGTCACATAGTGAGATAACAGGGACCCCAATAGAAACTGCTTCACTTATTACTTGTGCATCCCCGATAGGGTCGGTGACAACTACTATATCTGGTTCAAGGAAACCGGGGTAAGCAGGATTGGTGAGTGTCCCAGGTATAAATCGCCCCGTTGAAACAAGAGCCCCAATTGATTCTGCAAATGTTTTTGCAGGATGGTGCCCATATTGCCTCGAAGAAGAAACCATAATTCGCTCTGGCAGATAGTTAGAAAGTAAGTTCGCAGCATCTTGTATTCTTTTATCTGTTTGAGTTATGTTCAATATATAAAGACCATCTGCCCTGACACGATGGATAAATGGATCCATATCCTTTGTTTTTTGCTGAGTCCCTATGTGTACCCCTGCTGAGAGATAGTCTTCAACAGATACTAGAAGGTCTATTTCGTCACCTTGTGAAAAATCTTCAGTGTCAACGGATGGCGAATCTATATCTAATGATTCTTCAGAAACTTTATCCTCGTTTGAAACGTTTTCTTGTTGTTCAGTTGTCAGTTCGACGATTGCATTGTCGGTTGGGTCTATTTCGGTCATATTTTGTTTACCTCTTGTTCGATCCTTATTAGTTCATTTAGCTTTGCCGTCCTCTCCCCTCCAACAGCCCCTGTTTTGATAAAAGGTGCCTGTGTTGCGAATGCTATATGGGAAATGGTAGTGTCTTCTGATTCACCACTCCTATGCGAAATTATATGAGTAATGTTGTTTTGTTTGGCCAAGTCGATTGCGTTTAGAGTATCGGTCAAAGTGCCGATTTGGTTTGGTTTGATTATAATTGAATTTGCAGATTTTAATTCGATGCCTCTCTGAATGCGAGATACGTTCGTTGCAAATAGATCGTCCCCACAAATTAAAGACTTGTCCCCGATTGATTCTGTGAGCTTGGCAAACCCTTGGAAGTCATCTTCATGTAATGGATCTTCAATATATGCTAATGAATATTCTTTTGACAAATAAGAAACATAATCAATTTGTTCTGCAGGAGATCTCAGGAGGTTCCCGTAATCATACATATCATTGGAGGAGTCATAGAATTCTGATGCAGCCATATCAATACCAAATTTAATTTCAAACTCAAATTCCTTTGAAATCTGAGAAGTGGCTTTGTGCATTATATCAAAGGCTATTTTGTCAGAGATAGGTGACGCCCATCCCCCTTCATCCCCTTTTGCACATTGAAAACCTTGAGAGATAATCAGCTCACGGGCGAGTTTATGTATCGCTGCGTTAGCAAAAATTGCATCTGAAACGCTAGGTGCCCCAATTGGTGCTGTGAGAAACTCTTGGATATGAGTTGAGTTATGTGCATGGGCCCCACCACCTATTATATTCCCCAATGGAATCGGGAAAAATTCTGGATCGATGTGGCCGCCTAAATATGAATATAGAGGCAAGTTTACAGAATTTGCAGCGGCCTTTGCAGCGGCCATTGATATAGCAACTGCACTATTCGAACCGATACGTGAAAAATTTTCAGTAGAATCGGAAGTCCTAATAATTTCATCAATTAAAAACTGATCTGTAGAAGAAATTTTACCTTCGATTAGTGGAATTGTATAGTCCTCGGCGGCTTTTATAGCGTCAAATGGTGGCAATTCAACTGCCTCATATTCTCCTGTGCTAGCACCACTGGGTGCAATTGCCCTACCAAACCCACCGTTTTCGGTGAGAATTGTAGCCTCCAAGGTAGGGTTCCCTCTTGAATCGAGGACTTGAATGAGGTTGATTGAACTGATCACTGACACTTTATTTGGGAGCCTCGTCGGCCTCAATGGTTCGGCGTTTGATTTCGAATGGCAATATACCTAAATCGTACTCTTCAGCGGCTATGAGGATGGGTTGGTTATGTTCTGTTTCTATTAGCAAAGGCGCCCCATGAGCAATTTGTAATGCCCTGGCCCCTATTATACGAGCTTTTTCGTGTCTATTATGTTCTATGTTTTGCATTATTGATAAGGTGAAACTACATCAATCAAATCGATGTGAGAAATAAACATTCTTCGACAACAAAATCGAGTGATGCCAAGATCGTCGAGAACGTCTGTAGGGTTTTCTGAGCCATTTTTTGTATTTGATCTTGCAGAATATTCATCCCATTTTTGCGAGACTACTTTTCCACATGTGAAGCAACGGATTGGAATTATCATGATTTATATTACCTGTATGATTTTTGGAAGCGCGCCCTTGCACCTGGGCCACCCCACTTTTTGGATTCGCGTTGACGTACATCATTTACTAGAAGTGTCCTGTCAAGTTCCATATATATGTCGCGAAGTTCTGAATTTTCAGTGTGTTCTACTATGCCTCTAGCAATTGCAATTCTAACTGCATCTGCTTGTCCAGAATAACCACCCCCATGAACTTTGACATTAATATCGAGTGCATTGCGCACATCATCTCCTGCTATTTCGAAAGGATCTAGCATTTTCATTCGAGAGTTCTCTGGCTCCACCAATTCAATGGGGATTGAATTGATCCTGATCTTTCCAGTCCCTTCTTTTGTTGTTGCCCTTGCTATTGCGGTTTTCTTTTTTCCACTCGTATTGATAGTTTTTACCATGTTATTTTTGCTCCAAGTTTTTCAGATATTTCCCCGATCTCCACAAAACGTATGGCAGATGGGTTTTCAAGAGAAGTGTTAGGCAGAACTTCGCCTTCGACTTCAAAAGGATTACCAACGTAAACGCGGATACGCTCGAAAGCGTCTCGGCCCTTTGCACGTTTATAAGGTAACATGCCCCTTATAGCGCGTTTTACTATTCTATCAGGGCGTTTGGGGTAATAAGGTCCTGAATCAGAACCTATTTCAGATCTTTTCTGGAATCTGGCAAAGATATCAGTTTTTGATCCAGTCATGATAACATGTTCTGCGTTGATGATTGCGATTTTATTCCCGGAAAGAGATAGTTTTGCTACCTGAGTGGCAACCCTTCCTAAAATGCAATTATGGCCGTCGACTACTATATCTGGTTCGAATGAGTTACTATTCATCGAAGGACCCTCACATTAGAACCATTTTTGTTTCTCAATAGTGCTTGTTCGAGGCGTATTGGTTCCCCGTTTGCTTGTTTTATTTTTAATTCTGCAGATTTTGAGAAATCCACGGCTGCGATTGTAATACCCTTATTTAATATGCCACTTCCAAGTACTTTTCCAGGGACTACAATAGTTTCATCTTCTTTTGCATAACGTTCTATGTGTCCGAGATTCACTTCTGCATAATTTCTTCGGGGGCCCTCCAATTGACGGGCTATTTCACTCCATAATTCAGTTCCGGTTTCCCGAGAAGCTGCCTTTAATTCGTTGATAAGACTGTTTAGTCTTGGATCCATTTTATTCATAAATATCCTCCTGAGTTATTGATCGATAAGATTGTTTTGTTAAGCTGTTCTGGAAAAGAAAGGAATGAGGAATGCAAGGAGCAGGATTCGAACCTGCGAACTCCTACGAGACAGCGATCTGAACGCTGCGCCTTTGGCCTAGCTTGGCTATCCTTGCGCATGGCCACAACATTCATCATATGTTTATACCTCGTCCTAAAGAGTTTGCACGCTCACATAGAGATTCAACTGAATTTTTAACTAATTCGTCTGCAGACATTGAACCATCTGTTTCTACCTGGAAAACAAAAGTATTAGGTACATCGGTTATTTCTAGTTTCTTTTTAGGGTATTTATTAGATAGATCATGGCCAAATTCACTAGTGAGGATCAACTCGCCCGAATCTTCTATTGCTCCACGGACTATTGTTGAACTTTGTTCTTCACCTGATTTTAGAGAACCTATAACATTAACAGATCTTAAGTAAGTATAGCCAAGTGAAACCCCACCTTGGAATTTTGCGTGTGTCCTCCCAGTTCCAAGAATTGCATCAGCTTCGAAAGAAAGATTTTGTGACTTTTTTAGATCTACAATTGGTATGTTTTTGTCAGCAGGCTGGACTAAATTTTCAGGAGAAACTAGATCCCCAGAGTACACCATAGAAGGACCTTTTACATCAAGCGTAAGTGTGACTACATCTCCCTGATCAAATTCGTTTGTAGGTGTTGTAAGAGGTATCAGGCCCAACCTATGACTTATTATTTCATCGAATAGTACACTATTGTTCTCCATCATCCTGACTGTATCTATTGAAAGAGTTGGAACGTCAGTTAACATCGCCCTTCGGATACCATTTGTAAGTGCAGGCGTTAGGCCTCGGACTACAAATATAGAATGCCTTTCTGAGTGGTCGAGTATACTGACTTCTATCTCTGACATTACTATCTTGCCGCCCTTGGCGCACGACACCCATCATGGGGGCGTGGGGTAACATCTTCTATTCTACCTATCTCAAGTCCAGACCTAGATAATGCACGTATTGAAGCTTGTGCACCAGGTCCCGAATTCAATCTAGACGTCCCCCCAGGCCCGCGGTAACGGATATGAATTGAATTGATTCCTGCAATTTTTGCGGCTTCAGATATTTTTTCAGCTATTTGCATTGCTGCGTAGGGAGAAGCTTCATCTCTGCTTTGTTTTACAACCGCCCCGCCTGAAGATTTGGCTATAGTCTCAGCCCCAGTTTCATCGGTTAGAGTTATTATTGTATTGTTGAATGAAGAATATATATGTGCAACTCCCCATATTTTAATGCCTTCGGTCATTCTTCAGTTACCTCAATTTCAGTTGGTTGAGGAAGTTCTTCAGTTGCCTCAATTTCAGTTGGTTGGGGAGGCGCATGGATAGGATGCGAATCATTTGAAATGGTACTAAATGGATTATAACTAAGGCTTGATTCTTCGTCCACGGTGACCATGTAAGAAGGAATTGTCACGCAATGGTCATTCAAAGATATGTGCCCATGCACAACAAACTGTCTGGCTTGTTTGACTGTGTTTGCCAGTCCCGATCGATATACAAGTGTTTGTAGACGCCGTTCTAAAATTGCATCTACAGCCAATGTTAGAACAGATTCTAATTTCGTGTCTATATCGATGATACTATATTTCTTAAGTTTGGCAAAGAACAGAGTTTCTTCTTGGCTTGATTCACCCGTGTTTGCCAGATGTTTTCGAGTCTCTCTACGATAAGATCTAAGCTTGGATTGTGCCCTCCAGAGTTCAACTTTATTTTTCAATCCATACCTGTTTACTAACTCGCGTTCTTCGGCAAACCTTCCGCTTTGGAAGGGATGATTGGGAGTTTCATAGAATTTTGTATTATTTCCAAGAGCCAAAACTAGTTACCTCCTGGTTTGCGTTTAATACTTACCCCGACCTTCCCCCCACGCCGCCCAGTGGATTTTGTACGTTGACCTCTTACTTTAAGACCTTCTCTGTGCCTAAGTCCTCGGTAGCTTCCTATTTTTTTCATTCTGTTAAGGTCTTGATCGTGGACCAGTTTTACTTCGGCCCCGATTAAATGCCTATCTTCGCCAGAATAGAAATCATTTTGTCGGTTAGTAAACCAAGTTGGAATTCCTTCAGGGAATGATTCAACTTGATTTGTAAGTTTTTCTATAGAGGGTTCATCGAGCAATCCTAGAGTTTGTTTAGGATCTAATCCGGTTTCTTGAATTATGGCATGTGCCACTCTTTTTCCAATTCCAGGCAATCCAAGAAGGGCTCTCTCTATACTCTTTGTCCCATCAAGATCGAATTGCTTTATCCTGACAAAATAGCGTAGTTCGTTGGTTTCTGTAGGTGATTCTTCAGTACTCATAGTTTTCACGGTTTAGGATAGGTGCATTTGACGTCGCGGCGGGGATTCGAACCCCGGAGGCGAAAAAACGCCACAGGGTTAGCAACCCTGCGCCTTGGACCAGACTTGGCTACCACGACATATGGTTCTCGTCGCCCATTTCGGACTCGGGGTGTTGCCCCTGCATCTATTCGTATTGTTTTGATATTCCTGAACCGTATATAAACTCAACCTAATTGCAATAATAGGAGATATAAGGAAATAGCTAAAAAGGACCAGGTGAGAACAATAGATAATGGGCATTTTTGATAGAGCGAGGATGAAAAAATATATGGGGAGGTGGGTTTGCCATATGACAGGTGTTCCAATATCTAAACTTGATACGCTGATCCCAGGGATTGGTTTAACAAGTGGAATATTAATCTTTTCTATAGCGATTAGTAGATTTGTAAAAATTGAATTGGTAGATAATGTGGAATTGCTAATTCCATCTATTGTAGTGGCACTCTTGATAGGGGTTTTGATAGGAAATATAATAAAAATTCCAGATTTAATGAACCCAGGCGTTTTGTTTAGTAGTGGAACTTTGTTACGAGTAGGCATTGTTTGCCTAGGTATTAAGCTGACAATAATAGATATTTTTAAAATAGGATGGATTAGTCTTCCAATAATCATTTCATGCATTATTTTTTCAGTCGGGGCAGTGCATTTATGGAACGCCAAACGAAATTCCAAGAGCAAACTGGGTGTTTTGATAGCTGTTGGAACTGCCATATGCGGTATTTCGGCTATAATTGCTGCAAGTACCGCTATTGAAGCTACTGAAGAAGAAACTTCATATGCAGTTGCAGTTATCACAATTTTTGGTTTGATTGCAATGATAACGTATCCGTTTATAGGACATTATATTTTTAATGCAGATGCGATTAAGATAGGCCTGTGGATAGGGACTTCAATCCACGATACGTCTCAAGTGATAGGAGCTAGTATGATGCATTCCCAGATATGGGGTGATCCTGTTGTTCTTGAAACTGCAATTTTAACAAAGGCTATACGGAATGCATTGATGGTGATAATTATCCCGTTGATGATGATTGCACATTCAAAAGGGGAAAGGGAGAAAATTGAACCGATCCGGGGCGACGTGAAAAAAAATAGGCAGAGATACGTTCAATATTTTCCCAAATTCATTATTGGATTCCTAATATTATCGTTGTTTAGGACTACAGGGGATTTGAGTATAGAAGCAGGAAAAAATGCATATTGGGTTATTGATCAAATGGGGTGGAAAAATTTGGTGGATGTTATAGGGAATGTGGCAAACATGGTTTTTATTATGGCACTTGCAGGAGTGGGATTGAAAACTAGAATTAAAAAACTTAAAGGGTTGGGGATTCAACCGCTTTTAATTGGTTTTAGTGTGGCTTTATTAACGGGATTGGTGAGTTTTTTAGTTATTAGTTGGACAGTTTAAAAAGATATTAACGAAACAAAAGCATATTTGTTTAAGTGTAAAGGTATGGCTTTCTATCGCCAGAAGAATTTTGGTATTTTTCATTAAAAATCCACCCATGAGATTTATCTTCGATGAGGTACTCACCGTAAAATGGGACTCTGTTATTTACCGTTTCTATCAGGGCACTTCTTATCTCTTCCTTTGTCATTTCACCCATCGATTTTAAATCATCATTTCTGTTGAGGCAGCCTTTCAGATAACCATCATGCGTAACACGTATGCGATGGCAATTGTTACAGAAATCTGAATTTCCAACGGGGTCGACTATTTCGATCATCCCAGACCCAATCCAATATCTTTTCCGTGAGTGCATCGATCTTTGTTCGATTTTGTCAGAACGTTTTGCGAAATACTCATGTACTTTTTTAATATCCACTGCCCAATCAGAATTCCCAGTTAATTCTGGCATGTATTCAATTAATTGGAGCTGTAGCCCCTCCCGTTCAGAGATAAAATCCACCATTGACGGGATGAATCTTGCAGTTTGGCGAAAGACAACCATATTTAATTTTACAGGTGTAAGGCCTGCATCTAGAGCTGCATCCACACCCAACAAGACTTTGTCAAACGCCCCGCTTTTTGTTAATTTTGCAAACGATGCCCTATCGAGAGCATCTAATGAGATATTAACACGGTCGAGCCCTAAATCTGCCAAATTTTGCGCACGTCCTGGTAAAAATGACCCGTTAGTGGTTAAAGAAATTTCAAAGGATTTAGGGGTGTTTTGAACTATTTCTTCCAGGTCCTGCCTCAACATTGGCTCTCCGCCTGTGAATTTAACAGAATTTATTCCAAACTCTTCACACACTTCAAGGAATGTTATGACACTTTCTGCAGAAATTTCATCAGTTCGGGGTTCCATTGGACCCCTAGTGTCACCTAGGCCTTCATTATGGCAGTAGATGCAGTCAAAATTGCATCGATCAGTTAAAGATATTCTGACACTATTTACTGCCCTGCCGAAGGAATCTTCTAGCATGGCATTTTATTCTAGCCTTATATATTTAAACTTGGTTATTAACTAGTTAATTTCGACTAGTTAATTTGTAGGGTGATGGATCAGAATCAAAGAACCCCCGGCCGTCAGCCCAATATCTATGTCCATGGTAGTCTTTCTGTTTTTGATGTGTTTTTTCATCTCTCCATTGATAAACGCTATTAATTCAGGTTCTGTATAAGAAATCTTTATGTTATTGTTATCTGCTGCGGCATAAATTTGAGATGCTATATCCCATAAGTCAGATCCTTTGGACGAATTAAAAATAACAATGCACCGAATGAATTCCGATAAGAGAAGTGTTTTTTTGGCTTTGTCTATGTTATGGCGAGCATTGGTTTCAATAGAACTAATATTTGCAATAGTTGTTCCGAATTGAGATGCAATATCTTTTTGAGATAATCCGCGTTCACGAAGAGCCAAAACCTCGATTTGACGGTGAGTGAGGAATGTATTTTTGGAAGAAGGAATAGGACTATCCATCCAAGCACTCCAACTTCATTAATTTTTTAACTTGATGATGACGCAAGGTGAACATTATCCAGAAAAATGGAATAAATAAAATAGAAAATGGCCTGAGGAATCCTTCAAATAAATACTCAACGCTATCGGTCATGATAGTATAATTTGCCCCAGGTTTAAAAGAATGAGTATGGACCCATTTTTCAAATGGTTTTCCTGTGACAATATCGCGAAAAAATGAACCCGAAGAAGTATCACCCATATCACTTATTTTAATATTCCAAATTATTGGAGAGCCAATTTTAAATGGGTTAATGGATGTGACAATTATAGTGCCCTTAGATAAGTTCTCAACTGAAGGTTTCCCAGAAGCATCGAATATTGATTCGATTTTTAAATGGAACCAAGAGGGAGTGAGCATTTCGAGACCACTAATTTTAGAATGAAACTTCCAAACTCGACTTATAGGTGAGTTAACACGAGTTGACCTGGTGAACGTTGGCATGAGGATATGTATAATTCGCAAAAATATAATATAATTGATTGATATTTTATTTAGAAATTTGCACAGATGAGTCATTTGGTTAATTTCCAGGTCACGCGTAGAAGAAGTCCTGGGTGGCAAATTATTGAATATCAAAATGCCCTTGAATGAGTCTATTTTTATGCCCATAATGGCCCGTGAAATGGAATATTTTAATAAAAACGAATAACAATTTGAATATGGTGGCCCAAACAATAGATTAATAATAGTTTCTATCTTTTTTTGGGCAGAGATGGTATCGAAACGAGCAAAGGAAACTACTTATTTTACAGCTATGTCAGTTTTGGAACGGGCACAAAAAATAGAAGGTGCAATTCGTCTTGAAATTGGAGAGCCCGATTTCGACCCCCCTGCGGAGGTGATAGATGCTGCCATTTCTTCTATGTTGAATGGTAATTCAGGGTATACGTCGTCTAAGGGGAAAATACAGCTTAGAAATTCTATTTCTGATTACTACCAAAGAACATATGATGTGGTCGTAGATCCGGAGAGAATAATCGTCACCCCCGGGACTTCTGTAGCCCTTACTATGGTCACTCTTGCAATGCTGGATAACAAAGATGAAGCAGTTTTGACAGACCCGTATTATGCATGTTATCCCAATTTTATTAGGCAGGCAGGAGGGGAAATAAAAACAGTCCCCCTAGACATTTCAAATGGTTTTTCCCCAGACCTAAAACTATTTGAAAATACGGTGAGCAAAAATACGAAAATGATGTTACTCAATTCCCCTTCAAATCCAACGGGTTGTGTATTAAAAAATTCAGAAATATCTGAACTAGTTGGGATTGCAGATAAAAATGAGACTACAATTGTTTCAGATGAAGTTTATCATGGGATAGATTATGAAACTAAAACTCATACAATTCTAGAACACACAGATGATGCTTTTGTGGTAGATGGATTTTCAAAAAGATTTGCCATGACGGGGTGGAGGTTGGGCTGGGTAGTCTGCCCTCCAGATTATATTGATGCAGTAAATAAATTGACTCAGAATTTGGTCATATGTGCAACAAATTTTGTTCAGGATGCAGGAATAGCCGCATTGGACATGTCAGATGAATTTGTACCGCGGATGAGAGACATATATCGTGAAAGAAGAGACACAATTGTACACGATATTGAAAAAATAGGAATTGGTATGGGATATGTCCCAGAAGGTGCATATTATCTCTTGGTAGATGTCAGTGAGTTTGGAGATGCGTTTGAGATATCAAATAGATTATTAGATGAAGCAGGGGTTGCAACTACACCTGCACCGGACTTTGGTAAATCGGTAGATCACTGCCTCAGAATTTCATATGCAACAGGGATAGATAATTTAAAGGAAGCCGCCATTAGAATAGAAGATTTTTTAGAATCTATTTAAGATTCAACATAAAATAGAACTTGGAAGAATGATTTTAAGTGTGTCGTCTTTGTACGTAATCGTATGACCGTTCCCAAGCGTAGTCTTTGTCAGAGTACCTATATGCCAAAGGTTCTTTTGGCATTGCCCCAATAGATATTTTTTCTTGTTGGTAAGAGGGCCTATCATCGATTAAATATCGCCCAGTGAGTATTTCTCCTTCATGCAAAAGGGATTCTGCTTCATAGATCATATTGGCTGCCTGTACTTTATTCCGAGGATCAAAATTATATTTTTCGGATTTTTGTATATCCACATAGGGTATGTACTGACGTGCATCTTTATTCCAAGTAGGGCATTGGGTCAAGAAATCTATGTGAGAAAAGCCTTCGTGTAGAATTGCTTCGACGAGTATATCTTTTGCTTGAGAAGGATTCACTGCAGAAGTTCTAGCAATATAAGATGCCCCTGCTGCTAGGCCAAGAGATAATGGTTTTATTGGATTTTTTGCACTCCCTAGAGGTTGCTCTTTTGACTTATGACCTTTGAATGCTGTCGGAGATGCTTGGCCTTTTGTTAGTCCAAATACCTCGTTGTTGAATACAATATAAACTATGTCATGGTTTTCACGTGCCGTATGCATGAAATGATTTCCCCCAATGCCATAACCATCTCCGTCCCCCCCTGCAGCTATAACCAATAAATCAGGGTTTGCAAGTTTTGCTGCCCGGGCTATGGGGAGCGATCGCCCATGAAGAGAATGAAATCCATAGCACTCAAAATAACTGCTTATTTTGCTAGAACAACCCACTCCAGTTACAAGAAGAACTTCCTCGGGTGATCTACCAACTTCAGATACGGCTTTCTTCAAGGCATTTAGAACTGCAAAATCACCACAACCAGCACACCAAGTTGGTTGAGGCTCTATTTCGGGTGTGAATTCGTTTGCATTAACTTCTCTGTTTTCGCCTATTGCGCTAAAAGTACTCATATTATTTATCACCGTTTAGTATTTTTTTGTTGAACCCGTCGACTATTTCAGCGGGTTCGAATGGGTTACCATCATATTTGAGAAGACCATATAGAATATCTCCATAGGATCCAAGTTGACGTTTTACTAGGCCTTGGAATTGCCCAGTTGCATTCATTTCGACCACAAGGACTTTTGAAACGCTTTGGATAAATGAAGATACTTCATTTATTGGAAATGGCGCTATATCGCTTACTGAAAGGGATTTTACCAGTGAGGGGGATGAAGAATTAATTCTATCAACTGATTCTTCAACAGTGCCTTTGTTTGAACCCCAGGTTAGAATTCCATAAGTTGAATCGTCAGGACCATAGGGGGTGTTGTTGGATGCTTCTTGAGAATCTAAACGGGTACGGATAGCTTCTAGTTTGCTGAGGCGCCTGTTGACTTGGAGTACCCTATTAACTGGGTCTTCAGATATATGACCTTCTGGAGTGTGTTCATTTCCAGAAGCGTGAAAACGACCATTTTTCTGACCAGGTATTGATCGGAGTGAAACTCCATCTGGAGCTTCGTAGCTATAACGGTGGTATTTCCCAGAGGGATGATGAGGCGCATCGACCAAATCTATTTCTTCAATTGTTCCTGGCATGGATGGATTCGGATCACGATCGAAAAAGCTCAAGGGTAAGTTTCTTAACTCCCCGCCTAATTTCTGATCATATAAAAGTATCACTGGGATGTTATATCCATATGCCAATTCGAATGCTAAACGAGTCTGTTCATACGCTTCTGCAGGGTCGCCAGGAGCTAGAACAACTCGAGTGGAATCCCCTTGACTAGTATAAAGGACATGGTCCAGATCTGCCTGTTCGGTTTTTGTTGGCATTCCTGTCGCAGGACCAGCACGTTGGGCTTCTAAAAGCACAATTGGCTCTTCTACCATTTCTGCTAATCCAAGTGGTTCTGACATTAAAGAAAATCCACCCCCTGCAGATCCTGACATCGCTTTTACACCAGCATGAGATGCCCCTATTGCAAGTGCTGCGGCTGCAATTTCATCTTCTACTTGTTCGGAGATGCCTCCAAGATCTGGTAAAATTCCACACATTATTGTGAATGCTGCCGTCCAAGGTGTCATAGGGTATCCAGAAATGAACCTGCACCCTTCATCCATTGCCCCATATGCTATTGCATGGCTTCCAGAAACTAACGCCTGAGGTTCTGAATGTCCCCCGGAAGGGAAACGGAGATCGTGGGTAAACTCAAAATCATTAATAACCATTGAATGTGCATTTCGAAGGACTGTTAGGTTTTGTTCGAATATACTACCTTTCATCGCATGTTTCATGAGTTTTTCTATGTGGTCAAGATCCATTTCCAATAATGCAGCGGTTACGCCTATCCCTGCAGTGTTACGCATTATATCACGGCCTTCCTCTTTTGCTATGGCACGTAAATCCATAGGGTACACATGCCAGTTATTTTCAGATACAAGTTCTGAAAAATTGGGGACGTCTTCAATGTCTATAACCCCCGTATCGTATACAATAATACCTCCGGGATTCAAGTCATCGAGGTTTTCAGTTAGTGGTTTTATTTTTTCATTTCCATAATAAGCAGTGTCCACTTTTTGATTTCTTCCAAATGAATCACCTAGTGCAAGTAGAAAATTGAACCCGTCGCCACGGGATTTTATTTCAGTTGGCCCCGCACGTATTTCTGCATATGTATGGCCACCACGAATCCTAGATGGGTAGTGCCTATGGGTGAATATATTCAGCCCAGATCTCATAATCGCTTTTGCAAAATTTTCACTGGTAGATACTATTCCATCTCCAGATCCACCGGAAATACGCCAGATAAGTTCGGATTCAATCATGGTAATTACTAAACGTGGTTAGGACTTGGTATTTAAAAGAGTTGTCTCTAATTGCGATAGAATAATCATTATAGATGAAAGCGCGAATAGTTGGAAATGTGTTTTAATCTATAGAACTTGAAATGGAGTTATCTGAATGTTGTTTTCGGATTAATGCCCCAACGTTATTGATTATGTTTTGGCAAACATTTTGTAAATCTTTTTGAGCTATAGAATTGGGATTTAGCACTGCTGGGAATCCCTCGTCGGTCCCTTTTCGGATATCAGGATCGATTTGGATTCGGCCTAGGAATGGCAATTCTAATTCATCTGCAAATGTTTCGGAAGTCCCCGAACCAAAGAGGTCATGAGTAGTTCCACAGGTTGAGCAAACGAAACCACTCATGTTTTCTATTAAGCCCAATGTTGGTGTTTCGTGCCTATCGAACATTTTTAAACTTTTAGTTGCATCATCTATTACAACTGCCTGTGGAGTTGTTACGATTACGGCCCCGGTGATTGAAACTATTTGTAGCAAAGTTAATTGGGCATCCCCCGTCCCGGGTGGCAAATCTATGATGAGGTAATCTAGATCCCCCCAATTGACATCTGAAAGCAATTGAGAAATTAGTTTGTGCACCATTGGGCCCCGCCATATGACTGGGTCATTTTCTTTTATAAGGAGACCGAGACTAATGAATTTGACCCCATGTTGTTCCATGGGCTCCAATTTCCCGTTTAAGGTTTTGACAGATTCGCCCGTATGCCCCATCATTCGAGGCGCGTTGGGGCCATAAACATCCGCATCGAAAAGTCCCACTTTAGCTCCCAATCTAGCTAATTCAACAGATAAGTTTATGGAAATGGTCGATTTCCCAACACCGCCTTTTCCAGAAGCTACTGCAATAATATTTTTAACGTTTGGCAATATATCGTCATTTGGCGAGACATTTTTTGCAGACCGTACAGATAAATCTATTTCAAATTCAGTATCGGAAAATAGATTACGGATTGATTTTGCCATACTTCTTTCTTCTGAAGAATATGGTGCTCCGAAAACTAGTGAAACTTTTATTTTAGAGTCCTCAATTTTTATAGAACTGACCAAATTGAGATCCACTATATTACTCCCGAGACGGGGGTCTATAATTGTCCTAAGTAAATCTTTAACTTGAGATTCATCCATTTTATATGAGATATACGAAGTACTTATTGGATAAGAGTTATGCTCTGTGAAAAAAATAAAATAATTAAAAAATGAGTTGGGACTTGGTAGAAAAAATTGCAAAAATTGATAATAGACAGGAGGGTTTGGAAGGTGAAAAAATCGCATTTGACCTAATTCTAGATAGATTGGAGAAAAATGGATTGAAAAGGATAGAAATTGAACCAATCGCATACAGTTATTCAGAAAAAATACATCGAGTCATTTATAATTGAAATTTGCAAACAAAACATTCAGTTTCAACGGAGAGATCTTGACGAGATACAGTTAGAAGTAGAGAAGCAGGGGGTCGTGGTTTTTAGCAAAATTATATTCCACCATTGCAGATATTCAATTGAAAACTGAAAACTAAAATTGATAAACTAAATTAAGAATCTGAATTTTATTGCAGCCATTACATACTATTTATTTTAAGCCAGACCAGATACAAAGGTAGATTCATGGAAGATAGAAAATGCCCCGTGTGTGGTGATGAATACGAATTTTACGAAGAAGAAGTTGAAAATGTGAATGGAAATGCAATAGGAGTAACACACAACTTGGACCAGATGTGGGAGGTTGAAGAAAGCGTTCGTTGGAGCCGTATTTGTCACAGAGTCATGGTTAAAAATAGAACTGGGGATACGAATGATTCATTGGTTATAGAAACTTATCGGCATCACAGCAAAGGGGAGGGAATGGGATCATAAATGAAGAGCAAAATTCAAATTCCAAATGTTAGTTGGTGGCAATGGGCGCTAGATAGTCTATTTTTGATAATAGGCGCCAACGCCATGTTAAGAGGAAATAGTAGGTGGGGAATTGCCCTCATAATATTTGGTATATTGGCATTTGGGTATGATTTTTGGAGATGGAAATCCAATGGGGGGAACTTTAGTTTTATAAATAAGTTTAGGGAGAAAATTAAAAAATAAAAGAGGATGAGAATGGAAAATGGAACTAGGACTTGAAAGGAACTGGGGCATAGGACCTAAAACAAGAGAGAAACTCGTTGGTAAATTGGGAACCGAAGGCGTCCAGAGTGCCATTCTAAATGAGGATTTTGATTCAATTGTTGCCGCAGGTGTCAGTCGAGAGAGGATGTTTTCAATTCTAAGAAAGATTGGAGAAGGAAAAAACATAGACTCTTTGGGATCTATAGATTCGAGGAATGGATATAAAGACATACTAAGAATAGTGGAAAAGTTTTCAGTTTCTGCGAGAGCAAAAAATGAAATAAAAATTATAACCCCAATGGCCTCAGTTGCCCTGATTGAGGAACAACTTGACTTGATATTTGACACAGTGGAAGCTTGGAAATTAATACCTGGAGGCGAACAAGAATTAATTTTGAAAAAATTGGAACAATATGGTTCATCGAATGCCATAGACATGATTGCAGTGGAAATTGCCATTTTTTTACATCGAATGGGCAAATTGGGCGGGGTTTTTCAGGAGGTTGAGGGCTTGGACATGGAAGTTCTATTAAAAGTTGCACATTCCATGAGTCAGCTGAAAACAAATGTGTATGAAACTGAAGGAGGAGAGAAAATAGAAATATCTGTGGAAATTATAGGAAAACTTGGTCAAATTGAAGAAAATATTTATGGAATCATAGATGAAATTCGCAAAAATGATATCAATAGTTTTGAAGAATTTAAAGAGGTAGTATGCAGGTGCCTGAGTCAAAAGACAGGTATAGAAACTAGTTTGATTAGAGAAGTGTCAACTGAAGAAGTAATAGATTCAGATGAATTTATATTGGAGATAATTGCAAAATTAAAAAAAGAATTTCACAGTGAAATGCTAGAAGAAAAGAAAAAAATAGACAGTGTGCATGTAGAATTCATTAAAAAATCAAAAGAAAAAATAAGGCACTCTATCGAATTGGTTGATAAAATTTCATTGTATTTGTCCATATCTCGTTTTTCATTGTTTTTTGATCTGAGTAGGCCGTTGGTTAAAGAGGGACCCCCCCACATTTCTATAAAAGGTGCTAAGAATCTATCTATGATGGATTCGGCTAAAAATGAAATTGAAAAGATAGATTACTGCATTGGAAGTTGTAATGATTTATATAAAACAAATGAGAAAATTATCTCAGTCTTAACTGGGATGGATGGTAGTGGGAAGACCACATTGTTAGAGACTATTTTTCAAATAGCAACTATGTCTAATATGGGACTCCCAGTCCCTGCAGAATATGCCGAAATTGGATTGTTTGATTCGATTATATTGCAGAAATGCCCTAGAAAAAATAAATTCAAAGATATACGAGAAATATTTAAATCGATGATCCCCCCAATAGTAGAGGGCAAGAAAACTCTACTATTAATTGATGAAATGGAGATGGCAACTGGAATGAGGGATGCGCCAAAAATACTTATGTGGGTCTTAAGGCTTGCAATAAAAAAAGAATCGATAGGAATTTTTTCAACCAATATCTCAGAGTCTATTTTACCTTTGGAAAATGGAGTTGTGATTGAAGGCATCTTGGACGATGAAACTGGGAAAAATTATCAGCCTGTGATGGGCACTGTTGCGAAGCATACGATAGAATTTGTTATGGAAGATATCGTATCCACCACAAAAAAAAGAATTGAGGTTGATGCATATAGGGAACTAGATATTCGATTTGGAGATAGTTTATTCCAAATGAAATTGGATGATCGGAAGTGGAATAAAAATCATCCAAAACATTTGTTACCTTTGGGGGAAATTGGAAACCATGACATTGGCAGAATCAAATGAAGAATTAGAAATTGGGAGTGAAGCCCCAAATTTTAAATTAATTGGGACCGATGAAAAAATGTATTCTGTGGATAGTTTTTTAGATTATGATTGTTTGCTATTGGTTTGGACATGTAACCACTGCCCATATGCACAAGCAAAAATTCCTGTGCTCAATGAACTTTCCGAAGAATATGAACAAATTGCAGTTGTGGGAATTAGTTCAAATGATGTTTCGGCATATCCTGAAGATTCGTTTGATATGATGAAAGAATGGGTCGAGGATGGTAAAATTAAATATGACTATTATTTATATGATGAAGATCAGGCTGCTGCAAAAAAATATGGTGCTGAGTGCACCCCAGATCCATTTTTATTTATTAGAAAGGAAGGGAAGTTTATACTTCAATATCATGGGAGGTTGGACAATGCCACTAATCCGAAAGATGTTGCAACACGCCACGAAATGAGAGAAATAATAGATACAATCTTGAGGGGAGAGGTATGGAAAGGTGAACAGAATACTGCCATAGGATGTAACATAAAATGGAAAGATTAGATAACCATGTTCATGGTTATCATGGTCAGAACGATAGCGGAGATAATAAGTAATAGAACGGGGTAACGATATCACCTGGTAAAGAGTTTATGAATTCCTCAAGAGTCACAACATGAAGCATAAGTTTCCAAATATAACTGCAAGTAATATAACATATAACCCTAGTTTTAAAGATTTGCGTTTGTTTTCAGAAGACCTAGAACAGAAAACTGAATATGGAAGTCCGAACTATATCAGCAAGATCAAATCTAGGAGTTCAAGTAAAACCCTAAACAATATTGATGGCACGTTCAACAAAGAGGATGAAACTCAAGTGAGTTTAGCAACGGAAAAAATTTTTACAGAAGAATTTGTTTGCATGGATAGAAAAATAGGACGCCATCCAAATTTAAATTTCACATGCCGCCTGTTTGTACCGAAGAAATATTCTAGAATAGCGCTTTCATGGGCAACTTTGCTTGAACCAAGTTCTGGTGAAGATCCAGATTTTTATACAGTTCACATTCCTGAATGGGAAGCGGTAAGGATACGAATATTTCCTGAAGATGGCGTAACATATGTTCTTGGGAGTGATTACACAGGAGAGGCAAAGAAATCATTTCTTAGGCTATTTATGTACAATGCGAAGAAAAGAGATGGCCTTGGTTTGCATGCAGGAAGTAAACATGTAAATATAGAAACCCCAAGTGGCATTAGTCAGATAGGCCAAATGTTCCTAGGGTTAAGTGCAACTGGAAAAACAACACTGACTTGTGATGGTTTTGGGTTAAAGGGTAATGAAAGTGCTAATTTGGTACAAGATGATGTTTGCGCTCTTTTTTCAGATGGATCTAGTGCGGGCAGTGAGGGTGGAGGATTATATATTAAAACTATTGGATTATCAGAAAAAGACCATCCAGAGATATATGGTGCAACCACATGTGAGAATGCCGTTATAGAGAACGTGTCGGTTGGAAAATTAGGAGAAGTTGATTTTGAAGATGGAAGTTTAACCGAAAATGGACGCGCTTCTATACTACGCAGCGACCTCCCAAATGCCACAGATTATATAGATCTTGAGCAGACACATCAGATATTCTTTATTACAAGGAATCCACTGATGCCCCCAGTAGCTAGGTTGACTTCTGAAGAAGCTGCAGCTGCGTTTATGTTAGGGGAATCTATTGAAACAAGTGCAGGGGACCCAACAAGGGCCGGGGAACCGATTAGGGTTGTAGGAACAAATCCATTTATAATTGGTCCAGAGGGAGAAGAAGGAAATAGATTTTTAGACCTCATACAAAATGCAGGTATCGAATGTTTTGTTATAAATACAGGAGAAGTTGGGTCTGAAAACCCAAAATCGGTTAGAATTGAGCATAGTGTGTCCATATTAAGAGAGATTGCCAAAGGAAACATTGAATGGGAATTGGATGACAATATTGGATTGGAAATTCCAGTTGAAGTCCCAGGAATGGACATAAAAGAGTTCTACCCCCCAGATTATTTCAAAAACTATAATGAGATACTAGGATATTTGAAAAAAGAGCGCAAAGAATATCTATTAAAATTCCCCACACTACAGGAAAAACTAACAGTTACTAAATTATCTAGTTAGTAGTTAAATAGCGAAGTGGGCCCACATTTTAGATTCACAGAAGTTTTACTGACAGGTGTAGAATAGAACAGAAGAGCATGAATGAAAAAATTTCACAGATAGCTGATTTAAATCCACCTGAAAGAATATTGATGGGTCCTGGGCCAAGTGGCGTACACCCTCGTGTTTTGAGGGCCATGAGTACCCCATTGGTGGGACACTTGGACCCATATTTTATTGAAATAATGGAAGAAACGAAAGAATTGCTTCGGTATGTTTTTAGAACAAAAAATGAATATACAATCCCAATTAGTGGAACTGGCTCTGCTGCAATGGAGGCGGCTTTTTCAAATTTAATTGAACCTGGCGATAAGGTACTAGTCCCAACAAATGGATATTTTGGTTCAAGAATGGAATCTATGGCCGTTAGAGCAGGTGGAGAAATCGCCCATGTTGATGCCCCTTGGGGAGAACCACTTAAAGTAGAAGATGTGTCAGATGCGATAGACAAGAATAAACCAGACATATTTGCATTTGTTCATGCAGAAACTAGTACAGGAGTCCTTCAGAATTCTGTGCCTGAATTGACATCTATTGCGCATGAGAATGGTGCGATTGTTATTGCAGATACAGTTACATCACTAGGAGGCGTTGAATTGGAAGTTGATAAATGGAATATAGATGTGGCTTATTCTGGTGCGCAGAAATGTCTATCATGCCCCCCTGGTGCGAGCCCTTTGACGGTGAATGAAAAAGCATTGGAAAAAATTAAAAATAGAAACGAACCGTGCAGGTCATGGTATCTAGATTTAAACCTCTTGAATGGTTATTGGGGTGCAGAATCAGGAAGATCATACCACCATACGGCACCTATTACTAGCATATACGCGATAAGAGAGGCACTTAGAATAGTTCAAGAAGAAGGAATAGAGAATAGATGGGAACGCCATTTATCATTGGCTTCTGCACTTAAATCTGGTGTCGAATCTATGGGAATTGAAATGAATGCCAAAGACGGTTATTGGCTACCGAGCCTCAATGCCATTAGGGTTCCAGCAGGTGTGGACGACAAAGCTGTTGTTGGCAATCTTCTTACAAAGTACAGTCTTGAAATTGCTAGAGGTTTGGGCGATTTAAGTGGGCAGATATTCCGAGTAGGCTGCATGGGTTATTCTGCTAATGCCAGAAATATTGCATATTTCATGGTTGCTTTTGGAAGTGTTCTCCGAGATGAAGGTGCAAAAATTGATGTGGAATCAGGGTTGGAAGAGACATACAAACAGTTACGGTTATAATTTTGATGCGGCATCTATGAATAAGTCCATGTTGAAATAAATCCAGACTATTAAAAGTGATAGAAGTGATGCAATAAGAGTGCCTACAGAATTTAGAATTGCATATGAGAAATTTTTGTCTTCAATTAGAGCAATAGTATCTAAGGAAAAGGTCGAAAAGGTTGTAAAAGACCCGCAAAATCCTACACCAAATAAGAATATAAATGTGGAAGGCATGTTCGAGAAAATAATTATGCCAAGTAGAAGACTACCTATTACATTTATTATGAAAGTTCCAAGTGGAAATTTTTTAGATGGCACCGATATAGTCACCACATGCCTGAATATTGCACCGAGTGCCCCCCCAAACCCTACGAGAAGTAAAACTTCCAATGGCAGAATCAAGATCGGCCTCGATTGAAATTTGTTGCAAGGAATTTTCCAGAAATGACACCGAAGAATCCCAAACTATAAGTCACTATTATATTAAATATGGCAAACTTGGGTGACATGAATGTGATTAACGCAAAGGTGCTATAAGTTGTAAAAGATGCTATGAACCCAATGACTAAAAAAAAGTACCTAAAGGGGTGAGATTTGGCATGAGTAGATCCCCGATATAGAACAACCCCAATAAGAAAACTTCCAACGGTATTTACTACAATTGTTGCTTGTAGACTAGGTAATAAAAATGCAAAAGTATGACGAGAAATGGCCCCTAAAAATCCGCCTAAAAGGATTAGAATGGCATATAATGCCAATGTTTTTGAATTCAGTTCTGTAGAAAATAGTTTGTTCATTTTCTGAAAGAATTGTATCGAGACCTTCCGTGCCATTGGTGTTCTTTTCTTGAGAGCTCATGTGGATATTGAGATTCTGAGGCATAGATGCGTTTAATATTTTTTGCAGGTGCAGATTCGCCGTTTGAATTTAGTTTGGGGAGAGAATCGTTTGAAGATATTTTGCGGAGATAGATGCCTTCGATTAAGAATGAAATCCCTTCAAGTTTTTTAGTTTCTCCTACGCTGAAAATATAATCCCCAGGGACCCCAAGTTTTAGACTTTTACTTTTATGCCTATCCGCACCAAGGGCGTGTATTGTGACATTGACATTGACATTATCAATTGCGCGACTCCATATGGTTTTTATGTCTTTTGCCGGAGATTTTGAAATTCTTTTTGATGAAGATTTAGATTCGATTGAGGTAATAGAAACAGCGAATAAAGACTCTTCTGTGTCGACTATGAATTCGCCCCCCACTTCAAAAATTGAATCACTTGGCAAAGAGATTACAGTAGATAACGATTCCTCATGTTGAGAAACTACTATATTGCAATTGGTTAGTTTTGGAGGCACAATGTTTTGTTTATGTACGTGGTTACACTGATCGCATTTTAAAGTCAAATAATCTTTCGTGGAATTGAGTAAAATATGAAGCACATCTTCAGTTGGAGAACAAGCTGAACAGGGAAATAAAGAGATATCAATTGAGGAGTTTTCGTTCATAATTATTACTGACTAGTGCGCACAAATGTTAGGGGATATATTAAAGACTTATAATTAAGATGGCAAAATTAATTTAGAACCATCTACGTAAAGAGTTGGTTCGCGTATTATCCCATCTAAATGGATGGGTGCCTCGATGTTCCCCCCAATTCCTTTGTCATCCCCTATAGCTATGTGGACAGTTCCTGCTGCCTTCTCGTCTAGAAGAACGGATCCTATTAAATCTGTAACATCTGAATTAGTTCCAATGCCCAATTCGGCTAGATTGTATGCGTTATTTCCGACTTCTATGGCTGCAGTTTCTATTTGTTTTTTTATTTCTAAATCAGAGATGCGAGTAACATAGCCATCAATGACTTCGAATGAGATCTCTTCTTTCAATAGCCCGTGTGGCATCATGGTCCCATCAACAACAAAGATCCCATTGGCAGTTAGTGGACTGATATATACCTCGCCTGCGGGTAAATTGGAAAAGTCGCCTGGGTTGTGATTGATGCCATGATCTGAATGCCATTCTCTACCTTTTAGGTGAAATTCAATGTCAGTCCCAGATTTAGAAGTTAAATGGGCAGTTGTAGAACCATTCAGATGTCTTAATAAAGAATCACAGGTGGATTTTATTTGAGAATAATTGGCACACAGACCTTTTATCATGACCTCTTTTGTGATTCCAGGAAGGGTTGCCCCTCGAGACCCAGAAGCTGTTGCGGCAGACCTAGCCCTTGTATGGGTGATGCTCTTGCTTGTTGCAGCTAGAAATACGTCATGGCCAATCATGGCAGAAGAAACAGAATGAGGAGGTTCTTCGCCGTGCTGCTTTCCTGGGGGGTACAATACCATTGTCATATCGTTGGTAATGGTGCAACCAACATCATAAAGACATTCGCCTATATCTTTGCAAATGGTATCGGTGACGATTACGCATGATTCATTTTTATTGAGACCCATGCATTGAGAAAGTGCTGTGAAAGCTGCTTGTTCAAGAGGAGACATATATAGAGACAAACTTACGGCGTAGTTATAGTTTTATTTATGGCAATTGTACTTAAATTGAGATCGGTAATGCCTCGAAATTGTTTTAGTGATTGGAGAGGACATCAGATATATGATCAATGTTGCCATAAACGGATACGGAACGATAGGCAAACGTGTTGCCGATGCAGTTGTTAAACAACCAGATATGGAATTGGTAGGCGTTGCGAAGACTATCCCGAATCATGAGGCCAAAACCGCAATTAAGAAAGGATACCCAGTATACGCAATAGAAAAATCAAAAAAAGCATTTAGTGATGCCAGAATAAAGATAGAAGGTACTGTTGAAGACATGGTTAAACAAGCAGATATTGTGGTAGATGCAACTCCTTCTGGTGTGGGTATTGAAAATCGAAAAATATACGAAAAATACGGAGTTCCTGCAATAGTTCAAGGAGGGGAATCTAAAGATAAAGTTGACTGTAGTTTCAATGCTAGATCTAATTTTGAAGAATCTATTGGGAAAGATTTCGTTCGAGTGGTATCGTGCAATTCCACAGGGTTGTCTAGGTTGTTGTGCCCGATAAATGAAAAATACGGGATTGAGAGGGTCAGAGCAACGTTGGTTCGCAGAGGCGCAGATCCGAACCAGCCAGGAAAAGGCCCTATAAATGACATCTTACTAGATCCAGTATACCTACCGTCTCACCACGGTGCAGATGTTAAAACAGTCCTCCCAGGTGTTGAAATAGATACATTGGCAATAAAAATACCCACAACTCTGATGCACCTTCATGTGATAAACATGACATTAAAATCTGAAAGTGAATGTTCAGAAATGATAGATTTATTGTTGAAAGAATCACGGATACACATGGTTTTGCCAGAAGACAACATAAAGGGCATTTCAGGATTGAAAGAGCTTTCTTTGGACGCAGGGAGGCCAAGGGGAGATATATGGGAAAACTGTATTTGGAAAGAATCAATTTCAGTTAATGGAAATGAGCTATACTTATTTCAAGCAATACACCAGGAAGCAGATGTTATACCTGAAAATATAGATGCAATTCGGGCTATTATGGACGAGCTTGGTCGTGAAAAGAGCATGGAATTAACAGATTTAAAACTAGGTATTGGAGAACTATAAGGTAGAAATCCCAGGAGGAAACATTAAAAGAAGGACGGTGCATAGTATAAGCCGTGACACGAAAAAATGAGGAACCATTTGACGAAGTATTTGGAGATGTACTTGGAGAAATTCATGATATCATGGGAAGTGTGATGGGCTCGCTTCGACAAGAGAACGGAGATCAGAGGAATTTGGGTATGCACATCGATGTTCAAGAAATAGAGGGAGAAATAATTGTGACTGTTGATCTGCAAGGTTTTGAGAAAGAAGAGATATACATTCAGTCCAATGGCCTTATTTTATATATTAAAGCTAAGAACATGAGTCAAGAAATTAGTGAACAGATACAATTGCCAGGAATCATTAATGCAGAAGTTGCAGAAGCGAAATATAAAAATGGGATTTTAGTTATCAAGGGCATGAAAGTGGGAAGCACGGCTGAAATAAAAATAGAATAACTGAAGCATGTCAGATGGATTTTCTGAGAAGGTATATAAGTATATACGTTTTGTTTATATAGTTTAGTGGTGGCTTAATAAATATGGTTAAAGGGGATTCTAAAAGTAGCTTTGGTTTAAGAAAATTTATTGAAGATATTGAATCAATAAGTGAATTGAAAAAAATATCCGGGGCACATTGGGATTTGGAAATGAGCAATATCTCCCATTTAATTTGTAGTAGCCACCCCATTCCACCCCCTGCTTTGTTATTTGATGATATTCCAGACTACCCAAATGGGTACAGAACTATGTTTGGAATGACTAATTCAGTCAATAGAGCTGCAATAGCATATGGGATGGAACCAAATTATACAGACCCAATAGAATTCATAAAAGATTATAGAATAAGGTCAAAGGAAATTGAAAAATTAGAAAGTATGGAGCCTACGTTTATCAATCCTAAAAACGCGCCTGTTTTTGAGAATAAATTCCATGGGGAGGATGTAAATTTACTTTCGCTCCCAGTCCCTATGCACCACGAACTAGATGGGGGGCGTTTTATAGGGACTGCGGATTGCATCATAACGAAAAATCCTGCCGATGGACGTGTTAATTTGGGGACTTACAGAATGCAAGTTTTTGATAAGAATAGATTGGGCGCATTTCTTGTAGAAGGCAAGCATGGGTGGTTAGATATAATGGATCACTTTGAAAACTCAAATGAACCCATGCCAATAGCTGCAACTTTTGGCCAGGACCCAACCTTGTTCATATTTGCATCTATTGGGCTGCATCACGAAACAAAATGGGGAGAATATGGACCGGCAGGGGCAGTTAGAGGAGAACCATTTCCAGTGGTTGAAGGCCCAGTTACAGGCATTCCAATTCCTGCAAATGCGGAGATAGCAATTGAGGGGTGGATATACCCAGGAGATGCAGAAATAGAAGGCCCCTGGAAAGGCAAAGGGTTGGAAACTGAGATCGAAGGCCCATTTGGTGAGTGGGCGGGGTATTATGGCAGAGCTGCAGGTCCTGAACCATTAGTCCGGGTTGAAGCTTTATACCATCGAAATGACCCTATAATGGCTTGTGCAGTTCCTGCAAAGCCGCCTTATGACTATTCATACCACAAAAGCCTAACGCGTTCAGCAAATTTATGGGATCAGATAGAAGCTGCGGGTGTCCCGAATGTAACTGGTGTGTGGAGAACTGAGGCAGGGGGGTCGAGATTATTTAACATAATTAGTATAAAGAATAGATACCCAGGTCACCCCCGTCAAACTGCACATATAGCGGCTCATTGTAGGGCTGGCGGACAATCGAATAGATGGACAATAGTGGTAGATGACGACATTGATATTACTGATTTAAATCAGGTGGCTTGGGCCATGGCATCTCGATGCCTTCCAGCGAGAGATATTGAAATTTCAGATGGCGGATGGGCGCACAAATCAGTCCCAGAAGTAGATGAACATGTGCCATTGAATTCTAGAATTATGGTGGACGCGTGCATCCCATATGAACAGAAAGATAGTTTTTCGAAAGTTGCAGAAGCATCCCCTGAGCTGAAAAGAAAGATAATGGATAAATGGTCTGGCGTTTTAACTGGCAAAGAATAAGACTACTATTTAAGTTTATAAAAGGCAGATAAGTGGAACCTGCAGGATGGAAATTATTGCCATCGTGTGGTATCGTACTCCCGCCGAGTTCATAGTTTCAGAGGAGAATTCAGTAGTGAAATGGTCGCTGAAATGGGCATTCATGTGCAGGAGGTATAAGTCTGTGTCAGACTTTTGTCTACCAATTGAAAGAGCATATAACTATTTTGGGCGATTTTATGATAAAATACAGGATACGGTTCGAAGGCTTTATGAAGGGATGGGAGCTCATATTTGATAACTATGGCTCGAAAGCCCGCGTCAATGTATAGGAAAACGAACAAAGTTGCTTATACACGAAGAGACTATGTAACTGGAATTCCGGCCTCGAAAATTGTACGCCACATAATGGGAGATGTGAATAAATCCCCAAAAGATTTCCCTATAAAAGTTACTTTGAGGGTTGATGAAGAATGCCAACTTAGGCATGGATCTCTTGAAGCTGCTAGGTTGACATGCAATCGCCATTTGGTTATTTCTATGGGGGAGAATAATTATCGTTTGTTAATAAATAAGTTCCCGCATCAAATTCTCCGAGAGAATAAAGTAGCCACAGGGGCTGGTGCAGATCGTGTGTCTGATGGTATGCGGTTGGCTTTTGGGAAACCGGTTGGTACTGCAGCTAGAGTGAATAGGGGTGATGTAATTTTCACAGTGTATTGTTCTGTTGATAAAGTGGATGCGGCAAAGGAGTCACTAAGACGTGCATATAATAAACTATCGCCTCCATGCAGAATAGTAGTGGACAGAGGACAAGAACTCATAAAATAAGTGAGTGAAGGATAACGATAGATTTGAATTATAAGAGTTTTTAGGATAAAACATGCTTGAATTGGCAGTTATAACCCATGAAGAAACTTTTTCTAGAATGAAAGATCCACTAGAAGATAGAGGCATAATTTCAAGAAATATCCAAGCATACTCGAGACAATTTCCAATATCTCAGACTAACCCGAAGGATTTGCAAAATATAGATGTGGGATTTGTGTATCCTGCCAGGATAATGGAAGGTGGTGTGATCGATTCTTTGTTGAACGTCCCGTGGGTCAATGGACTAGAAGAAGTTTTGACATCTAGGAATAAAGGAAAGGTACTTTCTATTCTCTCTAGGGGTGGGTTTGACACCCCATCAACTATAATGATTTCCAATCCCATTGAGGAAGATGAATTGGTTGAAGCATATTGTAAATTTGATAGCCCAGTGGTGATTAAGCCTAATTCTGCGACTAGAGGCATTGGAATTGCGCTTGTAAATGACATCGACTCATTTATAGGAATCGTGGATTACATTAAATTAATTCAAAGCGGAGAGGCGATAGGAGATAGGACATTTTTAATCCAAGAATATATACCAGATGCAATAGATTGTCGAGTTATGATTATCGATGGGGAATATGCAGGTGCAGTGGAGAGAAAATTTATTGGAGATAATGTAGATGTGGGCAAATGGAAAAAAAATGTTCATAAAAATGCCATTGCAGTTAAAAAAGATATGCCAGATTCGATTCAAAAAATGGCAGAAGAAGTTGCACAAATGCTTAAAATTCAATATCTGGGAATAGATTTATTGATTAATGAAGACCGGGTTGTGATCAATGAAACTAATGCCAGGGCTACAATAGACGATGAAAAAAAATACATCCCAGAATTCTATGACAAATTGGCAGATCTGATTAAATCCGTTGCGATTTGAATTTAAAATATAAACTTTGCAATTTATTTGGTGAAAGTAAGACATAATACCGATAAAACGTAATATAGTACTAAGAATGCCAGATAATAGAAGATTGTCACTAAAAAAAACCACTATAATTGACACTGATGTGCACTTACAGGTTAAACCTGCAGAGGTTGCAGAATATATTGAAGAACCATATAAAAGTATAATGTTAAAGGGCCATATAGGAAACCCACTTCCAGATTCGGGTTGGGACCGTAGTATGGCAGGCAAGATTGAGAAGAGACAAGTTAATGGTCCAGAGGACATACATCAAAAATTATGCGAAGAGTTCCATATTGACCATCCAATTATAAATGCATTTGGGAAATTGGGGAAGGCATCTATGACCCGGCTTGCGGTTTCACTTATGAAAGGTTATAATGATTTAGTACTAGAGAAATATTTAGATGATTACAGCCATTTTTATGGTCTGATTTCTGTTGCAATGCAAGATCCAGAAGCTGCTGCTGAAGAGATTTATAGAATGGGAGGTGAGAAGCAATACATAGGCGTTTTTATGGACAATACGGGTCCAAATCCGCCGCTAGGAGACCCAAGATATGATGTAGTATACAAAGCGGCAGAAGAAGAAGGCCTCCCAATATCATATCATGCATACGATAGTGGATTCATTGTAGATTTCCCTAGACAGAATTCTGCCCTTGAAACGTTCTTTTCAGTTCATGTGTTAACGCACCCTTATGCACATATGTTAACACTGACTAGTCTTTTTGAACATGGAGTTCCGGTGAAATTTCCCGATTTAAAATTTATATTTCTAGAAGGTGGCGTGACCTGGCTCCCATATATGATGTACCGCCTGAATAAAATACACTCCATTAGGAGGTTTGATACACCATTACTAGAAAAAACACCTGAGGAATATATAAGAGATCAATTCTATGTTTCAACACAACCAATTGGAGAACCAAATAATCAAGACGATATGAGAAAAATAATGGAAGTGATTGGTTTTGATAGAATGATGTTCTCTTCCGATTACCCTCATTTTGATTTTGATCACCCCGAAGGGTTAGAGAAATTTCTTAGAGCAGGTATCTCAGCTAAAGATCGTAAAAAGGTCTTGGAAACTAATGCTAGAGAGGTATATGGGATTTGAGTGAACACATAGTCGCAGATGTTTCTGAAATCGCAGATGGAGAAAGAATTCTTGTAGAGTTAAAAGGAAGAGAAGTTGGAATATTTTATTTAGATGGTGAATATTATGCATTCGCTAATTGGTGTGCCCACCAAGGTGGTCCATGGTGTGAAGGAACATTGACTGGCACGTTTGAGGGAGAATTTAATAGAGATACACTAGAATACAGATTGAATTGGGTGAAAGAAGGACGAATATTAAATTGCCCGTGGCATGGTTGGGAGTATGATGTTAAATCTGGAATATGTTTGTCGAGAAGATCAGTTAAACTCCCATCATATCCAGTTAAGACTGAAAATGGTAAAATAGTAGTAAGTTTGTGATGACTGCTCTGATCGAAAATCTTCCAGATTGGTGGGTTGAGAATCGAACTATAAAATTTGAAATGGACCTTCCAGAATATGACCCGCCTAGATTTAAAGATGGGACGTACACACATACATTGGTTTCGCAGCTGGAACAAGAATTAAAGTGTGATATTCTATTCATAGGGATAGATGCAAAATATATGGATGACTGGGAAATTAGAATAAATGATATCCCAGTGTGTGGAATCAAGAAACATAGAACTCAAGAGGGGAATACCATATATGAAATTGATTCCAAGAGATTTAATAAGATTGTTAGAAAAGAAATAGATGATAGATATTTATATAATAGATGATGGAAAAATCACTTAATTATTGTATTGAAATGATTTGTTTTGGTATGCCCGTTACCAGATTTGAACTAGTGACGGCTGCATCTTCAGTGCAGTGCTCTCCCGGGCTGAGCTAAACGGGCGCTATCTCAAATTAGGGAGACTGTGTGAAAAAGTATTTCGAATCATCCCAAGAGAAATTGATAGAATTGGATGACTTTAAGAAGATTCTTTTTCGAACTGTAAGTGCACCATGTAGTGCCCCCTCATTTGAATCCAAGAATCCTCATCTAGTCCCACCCTAGAACGTAACAATATCGGTAATAGAGAGATTAATTGTTCAGATTGCTGAGACCCCATTGAAGATATGAATGAAGATGGCCAAGACAAATCTTCAACATAAACCGTGAAACCACGGAAAACTGCACCGTGTTTTGAATTGACATCTAAAATAGCAGATTCTAGAACCGAGATACATTGGGTTTTGTAATTTAAAATGAGTTCGGATAGCTTTTCATTTTCTAATGACAGCTCTGCATCATCTATAGATTGAGATAAAGCATCTAAATCAAAAGAAGGCGGGATTAAAGTGAGCATGCCTTTTGCAAGTAATAGTTCAGACCACCCAGTAGCAGAATGTGGATCGCGACTAAAAGAAGTAAAGGCAAATAGAGAATCCTCAAGTTTGTATAGACGTACACCACTACTTCCAGATGTATCGACAGTTTGGGTCAATATAAGAGATTCGTCGAAATCCACAATTTCAGGAGATGGAAAGGAGTCGAAATTGAACCCACCATTTGGTTTGGTATTTTTTGGGTCTGTGTTCATGTATTTATGTCAGGGTTTGAGTGTTTTAAGCATTACAATGTCGCAACATTGATAGAGACATTGGGGAAATGCTTGGATTGAAAAATAAATAGTGGAATTTAATGTTGAAATTTGGTGTTTTAAAATTAAAACTTGCGAATGGAAATTATCGAAGTGAATAAGGCTAAAGAGACACGTAGTAAGTTTATGCAGATGAAAAAAAATGGACTTGAAATAATCAAAACGCGGCATAAATTGATCACATACATAGGGAGTATGGCAACAATTTCAGGGTTGGCAATAGGCGGAATTGTGGGTTATGAATGGTTCGCGAATCATATTGGGCACGAAGTCTTAGCCATAGTGTCGGTTTTCGGAATCCTATTGGGTGTGCAAATACTTATTCTTGCATCTCTTTCGAGTATGTTGATTGCACTGCATCGGGAACAAATGCACCATGTTGAGATGTTAAGAAAAAAGGAATGATATGTGGCCATTATAGTTCGAAATGAATGACTTTTTTTAAAGAATCTATTGTGGGTTCTATTGTGCTTACAGGGGGGAAAATTGAACCCACCCCAATTGGCCATTTTATCCCAGTCCCAGTAGAAATGCAAACAATTGATTCCCCTTTGTCTATGTTTCCATCTTCATATGCTGGCCTCAGACAGGCAGTTGTTAAGGCAGTTGCAGGTTCTACGAAAAGCCCATCTTTTGCGGTTTCTTTAATAGACTGTTCAACATTATTGCGAGATATAGCATACGCACAACCATGAGATTCTCGAACTGCATCTATAGCATAAGTTCCCGTCATAGTTCCAGAGGTAGAAATTGTTAGTGGCATCGGACCATTATCAGGTATGGAATTTTTTGAATTGGTAGCCAAAGCACGAACCAATGGTTGTCTTTCCTGAGATTGGACTCCAATAATGCGCGGCAAGGTTGAGATTATATCAAGTTGGTATAAAACTTTAAATCCATTCCAAATACCTGCTAAACCATCCCCAATTCCGGTGGGGAAAACGATTACGTCGGGTGGTTCATCCAATTGTTCTGCTAATTCAAATGATATTGTTTTATACCCCTCAGAAGAATAGTGAAGCCCATTAATAACTGGGTACCAACCTCGGTCTACAAGAAGATTAAGCAAATCACTTCTACGGTTGAAATCAACGATCACTAGCTCTGCACCATGTGAAAGTATTTGGTTTCGAATTGGGATTTCACACTCATTTGGTGCTATTATTATGGTTTTTTGTATCCCAGCTTTTGCTGCATACGCAGCAGCGCTTGCTCCTGCATTTCCAGTACTAGAATTTACTAATTTTTGATATCCCAATTCAGTTGTATTCGAAATCATAAGAGAATATAATCGATCTTTGAACGACCATGTTGGATTTACAGTTTCGTTTTTATAGAAAATGTTCAAAGGCAAATCTGAAAATGCAATACTAGATTTTATTAAAGGGGTCCCGCCTTCGCCCAACGTTATAGGTTCTTCAGGTATCAAAGGGAGAAGTTCTTTGTATCGCCACATATCTGAAACATTCTTTCCATCACCGAATGGGAGTAAATCGTGGTTAAGAGAGTCCTGATCAAATACTACCCTTAGGGTGCCTTTCTTATTGGATTCGTTGCATTTTGGGCAACCTGTTGGGTATCCCCCAGGGCCATAGATAGTTTTGCAAGTTAAACATTCTAGATTATGGTCCATATATTCTTAACAATTCGGGGAGACTTTAACGTATCTTTGAATGGTTTAGGTGACCATACGTGAATGAAATGTTCAAATTTAAATATAGAATGGTTTGAAAAAATAAATAATTATAGAGCAGTTTAACAGACGTGTGCTTAGTCGGATTTTCGTCCGCGAATATACTCGTCGAGATCCATGTTTTCCCATATCTCCCTTGGAGGTTCGCAATGTTCTGGATATTCTACATCGAGTGGTTTTGTGGCATCGATGAAAACGCGGGTGTCAACACCACCACCGGTGTGTGGCCAGCCCCTACCATCGGTGCCTATTGGGTCTAAACATTCAATATAAGCGTCTTTGATGAAATTGATGTCCCGGTCTGGTCGGCATTTCATTGCTATTGCCCACCAAACATCGTGCATGTCGTATGGGTTTTGTTCTTCGTCCACTACTATGATAAATTTCATGAAGTACTTCCCAGAAGAAGCTGCTATTGCTGCTTGTTTTCCGATACCAGGATATTCATTTCTTACTTGAACAATTGCTACGAATTTACTGCATTCTGGAGGTAGATGTACATCCATGACCTGAGACACAGAATCTTTTGCTTTTCGGTAGACATCAGTTTCCATAGGCAATGCACCGTGCATTAGATGGTCTATGTAAGGGTTGTAAACATCGTAATAAATGGGATCTTTTCTGTGAGTTATTGCAGTTACCTCACATACAGGAGATTCGCGTTCCTTTCCGAGAAGATATGTGAATTCACAGAATGGACCTTCTTTTTCTCGAACGTTTGGTTGTACCACCCCTTCAACTACTAACTCTGCATCTGCAGGAACGAGTAGATCATTTGTTTTACATTTTACTAAATCCATAGGCTCCCCTAAGACACCTCCAATGGCTTTGTATTCATCTTCGATTGTGTGAACTTGACACCCCATTATAGCAGCTGGATGGTGGCCAATATATGCCGCAAATGGGAGAGGTTCGTCTAATGCTTCTGCTTGGCTCAAGATAGAATATGCATGAGTTCCGCGAGCTAAGAACAAACCAGTTTTATTTTCGCTTTTCCGCATCATTCGGTAGATTCCGCAATTGTGACGTTCGTGTTCTGAATCCCAAACAACAAAAACTTCTGCATCCATGAAAGCGGCAGGTTCTTCTGGAGTGTGGGTTAACAGAGGTAATGAATTAAGGTCTACGTCTTTTCCTGTTTTAACCACGTCTTGAACAGGACCTTTTGAAACAACATTGTAATCCAATAACTTCTCCCGCCTCTCGAGATACTTCCATAATAGATTGTCTGGTGTTGTTTTGAGAGTTTCCGCTAATCTTTGTCTTGTCGCTAGTACATTTGTAACCACTTCCCATTCAGGGAATCCTTTGACATTCCCTCTTTCTACATGAATTAAAGGGTAATTTGCAACATGCCTTCCACGTTGACCTTCTTCTTGGTGGGCCCTTACAATTGATGCGATTTCATATTTGGGGTCTACTTCCTTATAGATATGGGCAATCTGATCGGGGCAGTTGTCATCTAGCTGTTTTAAAAATGTTCTCAAGTTTTGCTTTGTCATAGTTAGATGCGTTAGTTAAGTCCGTGGGGTGATTTATAGGCTTCCTTTAAAAAATAAAGGTACATTAAACGTTTTTGTGATGTAATAGGACATTAATATAAACGAGAAAATGGGACATATACTTAGAACATATGCACTCTTTGCCACAGTTCAGAAAATGATCACGGGGTGATTTAACAGACAGATACTTAATCGGATTTTCGTCCGCGAATATACTCGTCGAGATCCATGTTTTCCCATATCTCCCTTGGGGGTTCACAATGTGGTGGGTAGTCTACATCGAGTGGTTTTGTGGCATCGATGAATAGTTTGGTATCAACCCCACCATGTGTGTCGGGCCATCCACGCCCGGTTGTGGCAACAGGTATTAGATTTTCTACATACGCGTCTTTAATAAAGTTGAAATCTCTGTCTGGACGAGATTTCATTGCTATTGCCCACCAGACGTCATATGGATCCCTAATATTTTGTTCTTCGTCTACAACAGTTATTATTTTTGGAAAGTATTTTGCTGATGCTGCAGCTATTGCTGCTTGTTTTCCGATACCAGGATATTCATTTCTTACTTGAACAATTGCCACAGTCCGGCTAGCTTCTGCTGGCATGAATACATCCATGACCTGAGATACCGAATCTTTTGCTTTCCTGTAGATATCGACTTCCATGGGGAGCTTTCCTATGTTTACGTGTTCCACTCCGGGGTTGTAAACATCAAAATAAATTGGGTCTTTTCTATGAGTTATCGCGGTTATTTCACATACAGGAGATTCGCGTTCCTTTCCAAGCAGATATGTGAATTCACAAAATGGACCTTCTTTTTCTCGAACGTGTGGGTGTATTATCCCTTCAACAATTAGTTCTGCATTTGCAGGTACTTTGAGATCTACAGTTTCACAATCGACTAATTCTAGAGGTTCGTCCATGACACCTCCGATTGCATGGTATTCGTCTTCGACGGTTTGAACTTGACAGCCATAGATAAATGCCGGGTGGTGCCCAACTACAGCTGCAAATTCTAAAGGTTCGTCCCTAGATTCATGCTGTCTTAGGATGGAATATGCATGAGTGCCTTGAGCAAAAAATATTCCAGTCTTTCGAGGGGCCTTTTTCATCATTCTGTAGATTCCAGTGTTATATCTAGAGTTTTCCCCATCGTAAAGAACAAGAACCTCTCCGTCCATGAATGGTGCGGGTTCTTCTGCCGTGTGACTCAAGAGAGGTATCTGATTCAGATCGGCATCATCCCCTATTTTGATTACATCCTTGACAGGTCCAGTGGATACTTCAACGGGAGGTATGGGGTTAGTAACACGTTCTGTGTACTCTTTTATTGCTTGTTTTGGTGTCGCATCTATCCCGAGTGCCATTCTGTAATCAGTACCACAGAGGTTGGTGAGAACACGCCAATCGGAGAATCCTTTGACATTTGTACAGAATACAGCAGGGTATGCCCCATTTGGCTCATCTTGTAGTTTCCGGACTATGGACGCGATTTCATATTTTGGGTCGACTTCTTTGTCAATATATGCTAGTTGAGATGGAGCTTCTCGTTCCAAAATTTCTAGATAGGTTCTGAGATCTTTTGCCATTATGCTTGAGATAAGACTTAACTAATTCATAAAGATGCCTTATTAAGATTGAATAAGAAATTATAGCGGATAAGTTTAATTGTTTCAGAAATAAGAATGAAGTATGCTTTCATTTATAGGGATGGGTCTGTATGATGAAAAATCAGTTACAGTTAGAGGTTATGAAGCAATTAAAGAAGCCGATTTAGTTTTTCTTGAACGGTATACAAGTAGACTTTTTGGGGCGACTATAGAAGATCTAAATCGATATTATGATACAAACATGGAGACCCTTAGAAGAAAGGATATTGAACTTGAACCAGAAAAAATACTTAAATTTGCGAAAAGAAAAAAAGTAGCGATATTAATTGCAGGGGATCCGATGGTTGCAACAACTCACGTTGATCTTAGGCTCCGGGCTCATGATTTAGGCATTGAGACCTCCATAATACATGGGACTAGTGTAATGACGGCAGTTTGTGGACTTACAGGATTACAAAATTATCGTTTTGGTAAATCTACTACAATACCATTTGATTCGTTTGAAAAATTACCCCCTAGTGTGTGCCAAACCATTATAGAAAATCAAAAAAGAAGACTGCACACATTGGTATATTTGGACATAGATATGGAAAACGATAGATATATGCTAGGTGGAGAAGCAGCTAGTAAATTGGTCTTTTTTGATGAAAACGGGATTGGAATAGTAATAGCACGCGCGGGGAGTCAGAAACCAGAAATTGTCACAGGGCGTTTTAAAGATTTGGCCGATAGAAATTATGGAGACCCATTGCACATAATGGTGGTTCCAGGGGAGCTGCACCATATGGAAATTGAATCATTAAATGCTTTTTCTGAAACACTAACAATATTGGAATAATAAAAGAAACGAGATTATCTACGAGAAATTAATCGAAGTACGTCCCCGTCTGATAAAACATGATCAATTCCAACTAGTTGGCCATCATGTTTCGCGCTTTTTCCAGTTATTCTGGCGAATCTAAAATTAGTTAAGAAATCTGTTCCAAGTTTACTGCAAGCTGTTTTAACAGAATCACCATTAAGAAGAATAAGAGGTTCTTCGTAGTCAATCCCTCTGCCAGGCTTATCCATATAAACCCTAATAAATCCTAAAGAATCCCATATAGATTCTTTCAATTCTTCAAGTCCATAGCCTACCTTTGCACTTAAAGGAAGTATGTTGTTTGAAAGCACCCCCTTTTCGACCAAAGAGCTACGGATACTGTTGAAAATGGAAGAATCTATTGAATCGGACTTATTGATTAGGACTAATGATTTTTTATAAACACAGTTCCCCATGACCCCATCTATTAGTCTATCTATTGTAAGTTGTTCCCGGATAGTTACATCAGCGTTAACTATACCATATTCCATAAGAACGCCTTTTATTGTAGATTCTTCGAGGCCGAGGTCTACGCTATGTGAAATTGAAATTCCGCCACGATCCGATTTTTTAATTCTTATTTGAGGCGGAATTTCATCTATTCTGATATGATTTTCATAAAGTTCAGAGGTTAACGTTGAATAGAGTTGTGCGTGTTTTGCATCTAAAACAAAAATTATAAGATCTGCTATGCGGACTACAGAGAGAACTTCCCGTCCACGTCCACGCCCGACTGCCGCCCCTTTTATCAAACCAGGCAAGTCTAAAATTTGAACACTTGCCCCGTTTATATGAAGCATCCCCGGCGTCACATCTAATGTGGTGAAATCGTATTCCCCAACTTCACTTTCTGCATTTGTAAGTACATTTAACAGTGTGGATTTTCCCACGCTTGGGAATCCCACCAAAGCAACGGTTGCATCTCCGCTTTTTCTGACTCCGTAACCGCCGCCGCCGCCAGATGAGGAAGTGGCCTTTTCGGCTTGTAACTTTTTATCTCTTAATTTTGCTTTTATCTTCGCTAGATGCCCTTCTGTTGCCTTATTTTTCTTCGTTTCGCGTATTTCGCGTTGGAGCTCTTCTATTTCTTGCTCCAGGTCCATTAATCACTACTGTGGCGTGGTGGCTAAAAAATGTGCTTCTTTGTCGTTGGAAGATTATAGAAAGGCAATACTTAAAGCCAATGGTAGTTTCCCGTCGGATATGTCAGGAACAGTTGACGTACTTGTAGAGGGTGGAAAGGCTAACCCAGGGCCTCCAATTGGACCTGTTTTAGGACCCACACCAGTCGATGTCCAAGCAGTTGTTAGCAAAATAAATGAAGTTACTGCGTCCTATGATGGCACCAAAGTTCCGGTTAAAGTTATTTACCAGGATGACGGTAGTTTTGAAATAGAAGTTGGAAGTCCACCAACGGCTGCACTAATTAAGAAAGTAGTAGGTATTGAAAAGGGGTCGGGGGTGCAGAAGAGAAAATTCGTAGGAGATATTACTATTCAGCAAATAAAAAAAATTGCAGAGCAAAAATTACCAAATCTTCTTTCTTATGAAGTAAAAAATGCCGCAAAAGAAATTGCAGGAACGTGTGTGGCCCTTGGGGTCACTATTGATGGCAGAAATGCAAGAGAATTTAAAGAGCAAGTTGACAGTGGCGTGTACGATGAAGTTTTAGGGAATTGAACTGTTTTTCGTAAGTGCTGAAAAGTTCTGTTGCCGCATAATTTTGTACTTGGCTGAAGAGAAAGTAGAGGTTAATGGTAGATTCTGTTCATCAAATCAGGTTCGAAGGCTTTATGCCCCATATAATTCTACATTTAAATTAACAGGCAGATAAGCCTGAAATATACTGTAGTAGCCTAATTGGTGGACTACGGAGATAAAAAAATGGCAGATAAAAAAATAGAAGAAGCTGTTATGCGTGCGTTGGAGACTGCCCCTAGCAGGAACTTTAAAGAGTCAGTTGACATTGCAATAAACCTTAAAGAGTTGGATCTGAGAGATCCCACGAATCGTGTGGATGAAACCGTTATACTCCCAAGCGGTACTGGGAAAGAAACTAGGATTGTGTTATTCGCAGTTGGAGAAAATGCAGTTTTGGCTGAAAATGTAGTTGAAGGAGTTTTGGGTGCGGATGAGATTAAAGAACTAGGTGATGATGTTGAAGCCGCAAAAGCACTGGCAAATTCAACAGACTTTTTTGTTGCAGATGTAGGACTCATGCAAGACATAGCTAAGTTATTAGGTAAAGTCCTAGGTCCAAGAGGAAAAATGCCAAGGCCGCTTCAACAAGATGAAAATGTTGTTGATGTGGTGAATAGAATGAAAAACACAGTTCAATTAAGGAGTAGAGATAGTAGAACGTTCCATGCCCGCGTAGGTACAGAAGATATGTCTGCTCCAGACATAGCTTTGAACATAGAAGTAATAATTAGAAGGCTTCATGCCTCGCTAAAAAATGGCTCTATGAATGTAGAGTCTATTTACGTTAAAACTACTATGGGTCCGTCGGAGAGGGTTGTATAATGTCCACTGCAAATAATAAGGGAACAGAGTCTACCCCGGAATGGAAAATTAAAGAAGTTGAAGATGTCAGAGAATGGATTGGAGGTCAAAGGTGCGTTGGTATTTGTGAAGTTTCAGGAGTACCAAGTAGACAGTTTCAGTTAATTAGATCTGCGCTACGAGGAGAAGTTTCAATTAAAGTTGGCAGAAATACATTGGTAAGGCGAGCATTTGGTGAAGTGAAGGAGTTGGAGGGTATGTTGGAATATATTTCTGGCCAAGTTGGTGTTGTTGGGACCGATAAGAACCCATTTGCATTGTACCAGATGTTCAAGAATTCTAGGACTGCTGCACCAATTAATGCAGGAGATGTGGCAGAAGTGAAAATAATTATCCCAGTGGGAGACACTGGGTTTCCACCAGGTCCATTTGTGGGAGACCTACAAGCAGTTGGCGCATCTGCCCAAATATTGGAAGGGTCAATTAAAGTGACAGAACCCAGTGTTGTTGCAGAAGTAGGTGACACGGTTACGCCTCAGCTTGCAAATGTATTAAGTTCGTTAGGAATCGAACCAAAAGAAGTTGGATTAAAATTAAAAGCTGTTTTTTCAGAAGGCACACTCTATGAAATTGACGTTCTTGACATAGATACAGAGATGTATAAGTCTAAAATGACATTGGCAGCAAATAATGCAAGGAGTTTGTCTATGGCTAGCAATTATCCAACATCTGAGACCATAGCATCTCTGTTGTTGAAAGGATTCTTAGATGCTAGGTCGGTTGGATTTTCAGCCGTTATTGAAAGTCCAGATTTGGTGGCAGAAATAATAAGTAAAACTGCTATCGAATCGCAAGGATTGGCAATGTCGCTAGAGGAAGGTGCAAGACCTAAACATTTAAAAGGTGCCGTAAAGAATACGCCCACAGAGGAGATAGAACAGAGCAGTGAACAAAATAAATCAGAGGCCCCCAAAGATGAAGAGTCAGATAACGAAGAAGCAGCTGCTGCAGGATTGGGAGACCTATTTGGTTAAATTATAAAAAAGGAACTATAAAATGGAATACATATATTCAGCATTGATTCTTCATGAATCTGGAAAAGAAATAAACGAGAACAACGTAACATCAGTGTTAAAAGCTGCAGAAGTTGAAGTCGAAGATGTTCGGGTGAAAGCACTTGTTGCCGCACTGGACGGGGTAGATATAGAAGATGCCTTGAAATCTGGTGCCGCAGTTCAAGTTGCAGCAGCAGCAGCAGTTCCAACAGAAAATGTTTCTGTTGATGCGGTTGAAGCTGAAGTCGAAGAAGACGATGGGGCCGCAGAAGAAGCGGCTGTTGCAGGATTGGGAGACCTATTCGGTTAAATTATAAAAACCAAAACTTAATTTAAAGATAGTATATTTCTCAGAATTAAGAAATTTTACTTAATCCGATACGTGGAACTTTGGTCATTGTCTTCTATAGTTATACCAAGAGCTTCTAGTTCGGCCCTGAGTGCATCTGAACGATCATAATTTCCGTTTTCTCGCTCTTGTTTTCTGAGAGAGATTATCAAATTGATTAGGTCATTTAATAAGGCGTCGGGCTGGTAATTACTTTCAAATGACAAGCCTAGAATATCCGACGATAAAGTGTCCAAGATTTTCAGGGCGGCATTGAGTGACACATAATCATATTGGTTGTTTGTGTCTAGATATTGGTTTAATAAATTTGTTATGTCAAATATTGCAACTATGGCCTCTCTCGTGTTAAAGTCGTCATCCATTGCGATATAGAAATTCTCTTGAAATAGTTTCAAAGAATTTCGGAGATGGTTATCGATAAGTTTTGAGTGAGAAGATGAAGTTTCTATAGCAGAAAGGGTCCTAAGATACGTGCGTTTTAAGCGCCCCCATCTTTCGACAGCCTCATGAAGAGCCTCTTCAGAATATGCTTGGTGTTGATGGTAAGAAGCTGATAAAAGAAACATCCTAATGGAATTTGAACCAAATTCAGAAATTGAATTCGAAACCGAAAAATAATTTTTCAAGCTCGAGCTCATTTTTTCACCTTGGGTTTCAAGGAGACGTATGTGTACCCATAAATTTGCGAAAGATTCCCCCGTAAATGCCTCGCTTTGTGCTTTTTCATTTTCGTGGTGGGGGAAAATTAAGTCTTGCCCGCCTACATGAATATCAATGTGGTTCGAAAGATGTGTTAATGACATTGCAGAACATTCTATATGCCATCCGGGCCTCCCTGGGCCCCATGGAGAGTCCCAGATACTTCCAGAGGGAACGTTTATTGGAGGTAGTGATGGATCACGGTATTTGGATATTGATTCGGGTGTGACAGGGCCAGACTTCCAAAGTGCGAAATCGTTCCGATGACGTTTTTCAAGTAATTCTATTTTTGAATTTGAGAAGGAAGTGTCATCTAAATTTGGATTGGATAATTTACCGTAATCTTGAAATGACCCAACGTCGAAATAAACAGATCCATTTGACTCGTATGCATTTCCAGAATCAATTAATGAAGATATAAGATTGAGCATTTCTGGTATGTGTTCAGTTGCTTTGGGGTAAGCGTTGGCACGCTTGAGGCCCAGAGATTTCATATCATGGAGGGCTTTATTAATAAAATGGGATGCAACTTCGGGTTCAGATGAACCATAGTCACTTTCCCCAATTCTAGCTACTATTTTTTCATTTATATCTGTGAAATTTTCAATGTAGGTGACATCATACCCCGAATGTTCTAACCATCGTCTCATTATATCCACATGTACCCATGCCCTAGCGTGACCCAAGTGTGGCATGTCAGATACAGTTAAACCACAGAAATACATGGAAACAGAAGTTGGATTTATTGATTTAAATTCTTCTTTTTTTCCAGTTGAGGAGTTGGTTATAAACAATGGCACTATGAATTAGAAGGGTTGTGGATAAATTAAATCCTTTGATAAAGGAAGTAGACCTGACATTGGGCTTCTTCGATCATGAAGAGATATTAGTTATTTGGCTTCTCCACCATATTTAAGAAAAATATAACACAGAAAAATAACAGATATCAAACCAAAAGTTGAAACGATGGTTATGCTTTTTATGGAATTTGGGAATGCCACCCCCCCTGGTGCATCGGCTGCGATTGCAATTCCAGAAAAAGAAAGAAATGCCGCAGATGTAATGAAAGAATTGATTAAATGCCGCAGATTCATATGATAGAATGTCAGTAAGGGAAACCCATAAATGCACCGATACAGGAGTTAAAATGTACCCGGAATATTTTTGCAACCTCGTATCTAAAAGACATTTATGGGAGATATAGAATTAGAATTAAGAGAGCAGTTTATAGAAGCGTTTTCTCCGGCCACATATCCGGTTTCGAATCAAATGGAACTAGTTCCAACATTGCCAAAGGGCATGTCTACTAAGTTTGAATCTGGAGAATTCTCCATGACAGTTATAGAATTGGGTATGAGGATGTCAGATATACAGAAATTCCCCTATGAAAATGTCGAGGATTTGGTCAATGACCTATTAAATGGAATGAAAGAAAAAGGATTGATTTGAACTACAGTGCAAAAAGAGAATATCTAAACAGTTGCATCAAAAATAATTAAGTATGGATCCGGCTATTTTAGGCCCTATTGACAGTATCTTTTTTCCAATTATAGAACCACTTTTGGTAATCGCTGCCATAACCAACCTTATTACAAGGCATTTGGCTTATAGATCTCAAATAACACAGAGTGAAGCGAATAAAAAACAAGATAGTGGTGATGAAAAAAAGAGTGAATTAACGCCGTTAAAACGTTATCGAATTCATGAAATGTCGAATGTGTTTTTGATACTATTTGCATTTTATTATATGACAATTCATCACCATGGTGGTATGGTTTTGTCATTGATGGTTTTGACAACAGTATTGGCAGACGTATTTGAATTTGAAGCAAGAATGGTAGAATATAGAAATGGTATGAAGATGGAATTGCCTAAAGGTGCTATTTTAGGATCTGTTTTGGTAACCGTGTATATAATTTATTTGGTATTTGTCCCGGCGGGCCCTTTGGATCAATTTATCATGATCATGCCATAATTGAAGTTAATTTAAATTTAACTATTTATTTGATCTAGCTTTAATTTCGTTTATCGCGGGGATTATTACCCAAAATGAAAGTGCCCCGACTATAGCGAACCAAAATACAACCTCTCGAAGGAAGATAGAAAACTGACCATAGAAATCTAACCCGCTAGGAACTGGTGCAATTAATTGTGTTGTTTCGAAACCAGGAGTATTGAACCACCCAGATAGAATCATCCAAGTTAGTCCAGCTATGGAAAGTATGCCAAATCCCTTCATGAATTCATCTGCCATGGGTTGTTATTTGGCCCCCTTACTATTAGTTATTTTGTTATTGTTGACGAGCATCCCTTTAGTTTTAAATCTAGAAGCAAATGCATAAACAAATGTCCCAATGGCTATAGATACTATACCCATTAAAGCCAAAACGGGATCTATTGAAGATAAAGGTTGAGTTGCTTTTTGTGTTGCAGTATCTAGTGCTATGAAACCTGCTACAATTGTTATGATTGCAAAAAAAGTAGAGAATATGATTATACTTTTATAAAGTGGTGTTGGGACAATGACTTCACGGGATTTCCGCATGATATTGAATGTTTTATTTTGGCGGTCGTAGACGGTAATACCTTCTATTTAGATCATACATATACCCTTCTCGCATAGTTTTTAGCAAGGAATATGTTAGTATCCCAAACAAAACTGGAAGTATGAAGGTTAGGTCGAACAGTAAATGAGAATCCATAGGGACAAGATTCTTAATGGATAGTGCACTTACTGTGAAAGCAAAAACCACCCCAAAAATTCCAAATGCTGCCCAAAATGGCTCCTCTACTGGGCGCCTAGCACTTCCTTTATTTATGAATGGCAAAAGTGCTATGAACCCCACAACTACAAGATTTGCAAGGACACCATAAGTCCGATCAAGCATCAGTTTATCCCCGCCCAAAATATTAAGAGTCGGGTTAAGTGGCTCTAGTTTGAGTAAACCAAATGACCAATAAAGATACCAATCTGGAAGAATTACTGCAGGGGTTTGGCTTGGGTTTGCTGGTGCAGCTATATGAGGAGGAAGTGCTGCAGATAAAAGTAAGATAATGCCTATGAAGAAACTAGTGATGACGAATCCACGTATTATTCCATGTGGCCATAGTGGAAATCCTAGCACTTCGCGTTCGAGATAGTCTGCACGAGAACGAATGTCTTGGTCTTCTAAGCGTGACCTTTCAAAATACTCATATGTTAATTGGGCGAGCCCGGTAGAATTTTGCTTCCGCTCTAACCAGGTAGGTGTCTGATCATCTGGTGCAACTGGATTTTGTAAAATTCCAGACCCGTCCGTTAGGATATTAGAATTGGGATTTTTTTCTTCCATGTTATTAAATTTTAGTTTCATTATGTTAGTGCGGTTCTGCAATTCCTTGAATCCAAACAATCCCGACATGGATTGCAATTAAAGCCGTTACAGCGAACGGCAATACAAATACATGCAATATATACATACGTTGGAGTGTTGCTTGGCCTAGAGAAAACCCACCAAACATTAATTGTGCCACCCACTCACCCAAGATAGGTACTGAAAGTGCCATCTCTACCCCGATCTGACCTGCCCAGAAAGAAAGCTGATCCCAAGGAAGTAAATATCCAGTGTATCCAAATACCAAAGTTAGAGATATTAATATAATTCCAAGAATCCAATTTAATTCACGGGGCTCCTTGTATGCACCTGTGAAATATACACGAAGCATATGAAGAAAGACTGCTGCCACCATGACTTGAGCAGACCATCTATGAATAGACCGGAGCATGAATCCAAAGTTAAGTTCGGTCATGATATAGATTATCTGAGAATATGCGGCAGTGGGGTCACCTGCGGTTGCAGGTGCATAGTAGAATCCCAGGATACCACCAGATATTGCAGCGACTAAATATGCTATGATAGAAAAAGATCCAAGGGCATATAGTGGATACCAATACCAAAATTTATTGTCAAGATTATATTGTTCTGTGTGACTACGAGGCATTTGCATGTTTATTTTGTAATATAAAGTTTCAATGAATTCCAAGTAATCTACAATCCTAAAGCGCTGGTCTGCCCAGATGAGTATCATCAGATAGGTTCGTTCTATAGGGGTGAGATCGTTCTCGGAGAGCCATTTTGAATAATCATAGTTATCTTTTAAATTTTCATTCATGTTAATCCTCGGTTCGCGGTAACGCGACAAATTGACCTTTTATAATGCTGAAAGGGTCATAAACAGATTGGTGACATTGGCAATATATTAAATCTCCACCTTCGAATTTTTCACTATCTGCAAAGGATTTGAATCCAGGTACACAACAAAAATGAGTGCACTTATCCAAGATGGCTATAAAACCCTGTTTTGTGCTTTCCTGGAGCCATTGTTTAGTTTGTCCTTTTGCATTGGAAATAGAACCTTCGATTAAAGAGCTCCGAATAAGCTGAACAGGTAACGCGTTTTGAGGGGGGACGTTTTGAGACCTCCAAGTAACGAAAGCGGGTTTCCCAATTCCAGATTTTCCGATAGAATTGCCCCAGGTCCCATAGTCCTCAAAATCATCTATATGGACTTTTTGGCCAGGCGATACTTCATCTTTTTGCCATTGGTAAGGAGGATTATTTGCATATCTAAAATAACTATCTTGATCTGCAAGGGGGCGCACACCAGGATAGGTTTGGACACCACAGTACTGGAACCAATCAGACGAATATACAATTCCTGCTATTTCTTGCTGAGCCACGGCTATTTTCCTGCCCTCTTCAACTATTTCAGATACTTCTGGCCAAAGTCCCATTAAAAATCCATCATCATCAATTCTAACAGGTATTTGAGGCATTCCGCGCGGAGCTGGTCCAAATAATTTTTCTATTCCGAAATATTCAGTTATACCCCCTCCAGCGCCAGAAGGATTCGTTGTTGTGTTAAGAGTACCACTAGTTGCAGTTCCAAGGCCCGCTAATGCAGCACCCCCTACAACACCTTTAACAAATCTTCTTCTACCAGAAGTTCCAGGATATTTATCGTTTGATGTCATTTTTATTTTTTGTTATATAGATAGAGAGCATTCTTTGTTTTTTCCATTATAGTTGAAATGATAGATTGGCCATGAACATCTTCCTGTTTTGTGTAGATATCTTCCCATTTTCTTCTGCGTTGTTTAACAATTACAACATCAGGAAGGAAATCCCTACGGTATAATGCCAATATAAAAGATAGATTTATGAAAATGGCAGCCAGCAAACCACCCAAATACATATTCCCCATTCCAGAGAATCCCCACCCACCAAGAATTAAACCATAAGTAAATAGAATTGAGAACAATATTTCAAATATAGTTAATAATACTATCGCTATTGCTGCTGCCATGCTTTCTCTAGCTGGCTCGTAACGGTGGATTGCACCATATTTACTGCTTGGGTGTGTCATGATATTATTTTTGTTTCGGATATCCTGAATGAGGAGTCTCATTGTATTTTAAGAAAAAGAAAGTAAAAACTAAAGAAACAAATATCCCTAGAATTGTTGCTAATCCGACCCAATGTGCTTGGAATGGCACCCCCATATGTTCAGGATCTTCTCCTTTTTCACCGCTTGATTCTGTTGATGATCCTGAAGCCCCAATTGCCTGGGCACCGCCTTCTTTTACAACGACCTTTCCGACCATTTGAATTGATTCATGAGGTATGCAAAAATATTCATGCTCCCCTTCAGAATCAAATGTGTGCGAA